>JYMV01053538.1_pt1 | contig 10643 bp, 10 predicted proteins | sample 338911 | NCBI WGS metagenome assembly JYMV01 (sample SAMN03354496, study PRJNA234377) | hydrothermal vent metagenome | biome: Deep sea; feature: Hydrothermal plumes at the Eastern Lau Spreading Center, Western Pacific Ocean; material: Seawater | place: Tonga | collected 2009 | depth 2000 m m
TTTTGGCAAATTTTGAGGCGATACGGAGATTAATATTATTCAGGAACAAACTTGGTTATGATGTGAATGACATGCATAGAGAATTTGCCAACTAGTGACTTTTATCATGCAATTACTTTAGAGGTATTAAAATGGAGATTCTTGATGACAAGTTTCGGGTATGGCTTGAAAGTGCAAAATTTGTAAAATCAAAACCTGGCGTTTACGTTTTTTATGATAAAAACAAGGAAGTTATTTTCATTGGAGAAAGCCAAAATCTACAAGAAAGATTTTCCAAGTATGTTGATACAGACTTTGAGTATGATGCTTGTAAACAAAAAACCGTTTCATATCAACGAGAGTTTGTAGAAAACCCCAAGGAACGAATGAAGCAACTTTTAGAGGATTTCAAGAATGAACATGGAAAGATTCCTGTCTGCATGATGCTAGCTGAAAACTTTACCTGAAGCGTCAAATTTCTGTTTTAACCCACAGTTGCCACAAGTAAATGTAAATGCCCTGTCAGGAAATCCCTCAAAACGTCTGTTACAATTACTGCAGTAAAACATTCTTTGGATAATTAATTGAAGGTATTAAAAACTAATCGAAAAGAGAGGAATGAACCTCAGCTATGTAATTACGGTTTTTAGTAAGATTCTTACTAAAATCAGTAAGCGGAGTTAGTCCAGACTGGCAGGACGTCAGCTTCCCAAGCTGGAGGTCGCGTGTTCAAATCCCGCACTCCGCATTTTGGTTTGCAAATTAACGCAAGTCCTTATCGTCTACTTTTTGAATTGAAAGGATCTCAATTATTTCGTTGATTTTAGAAACAATATCAACATAGGAGGGTGAAACGATCTCTCCCTTCTCATTGTGATCAATTTCTAGCTTTTTTACCATTATTAATTGACAAAAAAGCTTGGATTACAGACTGGCCATCATTACTCATTTCCGGATGAAACTGCGTGCCAAAAATATCAAGCTCATTATGTTTTATAACCTCATACTTGCATGATTTGGAGCTGGCTAAACTATGAAGTTGATTTCCTAATTTTGATATTTCATACCTATGACTTTCGAATACGTTAATTTCGTTTTGGCAAATTTTGTTTTTCTTTTCAACAGTAACTGTTTCTTCTCCTTTAACTTGTTTGCTAGTTTTTTTAATTGTACCACCAAGAGTCTGCGTTAGAATTTCAGCACCATAACAAATTCCAAGCAATGATTTTTTCTCAGATATTGCATGTTTAATGATTTTAGAATTTATAGCGTTGGTTATTCTATTATTTTTGATTCTTCCTGAAAGAATGAATGAATTAAATTCTGATATGTTAGATAGATTTATTTCATCAAATTTTTGGATTGTAAATTCAGTTTTCTTGTCTGAAAGAAAGGTTGTCAGATTTTTTGTGTAGATAGATCCGTTGTCTACAACAAGTAGCAACTAGCTGCCTACCTCAATCGCTATATAATGTAGCTCACTTGTGTTGTCAACGACTTTGATAAATCCAAAGTTAATCCTATTTTCTTCCTCCCACATTAGAATACGCTTACCAACTCCAGCTTTGCTAATGAATTCTGAAACCAATTCGGTTGTAGATTCTAAGTCAGCCTTTGAATAGAATGCAGTATCACCGATACTAAATGACAATGGAAATTGAATTGTAGTTGGAGTAGAAATGATAATGCCTTTCCCTTCAAAAATTGCCAGTACTGCATCGAGTCTTGCATCTTTGTCTAGTACAATACCCATGCCACCGCTAGCGGCAGAAGCAGTTGGTGCGATGCCAGCTACTTTTTGTAAATATGCCTCAAACGCTGATTCTTGTGTATCACCCAAGCCTACATAATATTCACCAGTAAACGCGGCACCAACTGCTGCAATGGTACCTAGTTGTGCTACAACGCCACCAGCACCGGCAGTATAAACTGGAATAAAGTAGGTGTCGTGCTCACCAACTTGATACAATATGTTATCTCCAATTCGAGGATTTCGTAAAAGCGTCTTTAATTGAGCAAAGTCCGGATCTCTATCCAATGCCTCACGAACAGAAGTAGGACCCAATAGTTTAGTCGCTGACTCGATTGGTACTTCATAAAATTGCATATGACCCAAATTTGGCGTGTCATTTTGTACAACCATGTATCCCGCCAAGTTTCTTCCCTGTGAGCCTCGGAGTTCAAGCGATAAGAGGCCTACAAATTCTGGTTCTTCAAATCCAGGTGGCTTTGCCTCGATGTAGTAAGTATCTAGACCACGAGGTATTTCATAGAATTCGTTTGCCTGAATGAAAATATCAACATCAGTAACATGATAGATGTTATACATTTCAGTCCTCCAGTTGTAAAGCTCCTGTGGATACCTGATTTGTTCTTCAAGCCATACAGGCATGTCAATTACATTATGCTCATACTGAGCCAGGAACATGTTGCTAAAGAAGTCGTTTCCGTGCCTGATTAGCTGAATATCGCCATCATAGGTATCAACCAATGCGTAGCCTGCCAGCCTAAGATATGGATTTCCTGCTGACCATGGTATATTGGTTGAATCAAAGCCAACTATAAGAGGAACAAGCCAATAGGTGTTTTCGCCATCTGTTACTGGCAGTGAATCAAGCTCCTTTCCAAACAAGTTGTACAAGAAATATGGGTAGAGGGTTTCCATTCTTTCGTTAACATCCTTGTATCTCATGACATGAACTGGTGTTCCGGGATATGAAATCATAAAGTTTGGTTCAAACATCCAGCTAACTGGTGGGGCAATTTCCAAGCCTCCAGCTCCAGCATAGGATTCGTTGTTTAGCTCTGCAGTAGTTGATCCTCGGTTTGTGGGATATGCTGACCATTGGCTACTAAGCAATCCGCCCTCACCATAGTAGATCTTTCTTTGTGGAAATAGCTCAGAGCTGTCAACAATTTTACCATCTGTTGCCTCCAAGGTTAGAAAGCCATTCGGAACATGCGTGTAAACCAAGTGTTCGTTATACCATCTGTTCTCCAAACTTACGGAGGTTGGCAAGATTGGTGCCATGGATGCAGTCCAGTATAGTTTGTCATCAAACCTCAAAATATCGTTGTCTTCAAAATTGACATATGGTATCAAACCAATTTCTGGTTTTAGTTTAGCAAATGCGGCTTCCCAGTCCCATACACGTATGCCATCAAGAACGTCAGCATTATCTTTAATGTATTGATCAATCTGGTTTGGGGAAATCGAGTTTAACGTAACGTCATGAATGTGTTCTTCAATTTGATCTAATTCTGCAAGATAACGGTTTACTCCAATTTGTTGTGCAGTGTATGGACCTAGATATTCTATCTTTTTAGCATCTGCAATGCTAGTGTTGACAGACATAGCAACGCCAACAACAATTGCAATTGCAATGATGGTAAAAATTCTGATGTATACATCCCTTTTTAACATGTGCGTCAGTACTCTAGATCTTATCCTATCAAATACTGAAAATGCAATTAATGCAAAACCAATAACGAATGATCCGCCTATTGCGTACTTTGTATTATAATCTATATCAGAAGTAAAGAACATGTTAAAGGCTGCCCAGACTATTGCAATTCCTACAATTACTTCAAGTGTTGACGTGTATTTTAGATACTTCGGTTTTCCCCCAGCCGTATCGTGAATAGCATTTGTAAGAACTTTCAAAATATGATGTACCCCAATAAACAACAGAAGACGTAATCCAATAGCGGCAATAAGCGGTGGAACAAGAATGAGCAAAGCAGGTATCATCGGAATCACTTTTTCAGTTGCATAAGAATAGTCAGTTGGTGGTGTTACAAAAGGAAGAGAAAATATCTCTATTATATTTTCTACACCAAGATCATTTCCATCTATGACTTGCATAATGGCAAATCCAAAGAAAACATTCGCAAAGAAAGCACCAAATAACAAAACTTTGGTAATCTGCCAAATTACAAAATGAGGAACAGAAATCTTATGATCGTGAAAACTTGGTACGCTTTCTGTTATAGATGCAGTTGGATTACGGTTGATAAACCCAATCGCGGTACGTAAAGTGTACCAAAGAATAGAATGACGTTTTACAATATTTACACGTACTAGTGCAATTACTGAGAGGGTTACTGAAGAGATCAACGCAAAATAAAGCGGAGTTGTGAAAAGATCTGCAAACTCCTCAAAGTTCATAAATAAAACTACCGCCTGATTGCCTACAAGCAGAAATGCGATTATTGCAATTATAGCTATGATTCCAAGCCTCAAGTACTTACTAAGGTCTGGAGGTGGACCTGTGCTTGCTTTTGCTGAACTATACAACTTGAAAAACTTGCATCAGGTATCAAATTAATACCTAATGAAAGAAAAGCTGGTGATTTTAATGAAATCAGGCTAAATTGGCAATACCCTTACAGATCATATACACTGCGGTGAATTTTGGAATGGAAACTGTTTCATTTGCGTAAGGCCCAAACTTCTTGTTTTTAAGCCTGAATACAATTGGACAGTTTGCTAAAACCTCAACTGGTTTATCATCAATCAAGCAGGCTTCAGTATACGGACTGAATTTTTCGATGTTTTCACAAGCAAGTTTGACTAGGCCGCTTTTGCTGTTCAGAGATCCTTCCAATCGGAAGATTCTGTGTATGTCAACCGTAACATTAGGATCTATCCTTATTCCGATCGAATTTTTGCCCATTTCCTCAAGCCTTTGCCGGTAAGCATGGTAGCCATCAGAAATAATCTTGGTTACACCTTTTGATCTATTGGACTTGGAGCCGAAAAGGCCAGCTGCCACACGACCACGCCATCCTGGTTCTGCAAGCTCTGGAAGCAGTGATCTTGAAGGGTTGGCTTTTTTAAATCCAAACGCTTCGGGGATTGCCCTACGAAACATGATATAGTCACTCAAGTCGCTTCTTTCTTTAGAGCCCAGAGTGTTATAGGCTGAGTTTGCTACATAAAGATGAAAGCCATCATTACCTGAAAAGGAAACTAGAATGTTTTCACGCCGAATTTGTAAATCTGTAGTTAGTATTTTTATCAGGTTCAAAGTTTCTTTTTTTAAACTGTAGATACAATTTTGGCATGGCAATGAAACAAAATCCAGTTTGTTTGACTTACATTTAGGGCATATGTCTTGTATTAAAGAAACTTCATTACAAGAAAGGCATTTTATGCATGTGTGTTCTTTTCTGCAAGACAGATTAAGATCCTTTGCGTCTATGTCAAAAATAAGATCTGCTTCCTTCCAATCTTTTTCTCCCATCGATAAATTAGGAAAGGAGTAGTAAGCATTTGAACAAAAAACGTCAGAAGGTACGTTTGTCATTAGCATGAGCCGCAAATCTTTGTCAGTTTTTAATGAAATGTGTCTGATCATTCCAGAGTTGAATTTTTTATAACCAAACTCTCTTTCAGATGACCTGTCTGGAACATGAATTAGATTAAAATGATCAAAATAGTATTGCTTGAAAGTTTCTACTAAAAAATTTGAATCATGTTCAAGCATTTACAATCTTTTCTTTCCAAATTGAATCGGATTTATTATATTATCACATTCAGGTATAGCAAAACATAGATCGTTACTCTTGAGCTTTTCACATGATGGGCAAGAATATTTTGTATTACTTCCAGTTTCACCCGCAATTTGATTGATCTGGTATCGCGTAACTTTTTCGTTATAATCTGGAGCGTTTTTGAATAAAGGTGCAATCTCATCAATTGATTGTCCTCTGCCAAGTAGAAATGTGGCTAGCATAAATCTTCCAGAATGAGACAAGTTTTCTCCGCTTTCAAGCGCATCAATTGCATGCTTGATGCATGGAGGATATTCGGTTGATACAGTTACACTTACTGTGAACTTTTTTGCCAAATCAACCAACCTGTTAACTTTGTCCTCAAATCCCTTGTACAATGATGGTGTATTAGCAGCTCTAATTCTAGAACGGATATAGCCGCCAAGCTCCCTTCGAATTAATCTGACAGTTTCGTGACGACTTAAAAAGACCATCCCACTCTCAACGTGACGGTTAACTAGTTTCCATTCAAGTTCATGAAAATTTACTGCGTGTCGTAGATAGTCAGAAATAGGAATCACGAAATTATTTTTGTCCTTTTTAACACTAACAGAAAAGATGTCTCTGATAATTTTTATTGCAAGTTCCTCACTTGTTTTATTTGAATTGTCTACTAGATCTTTTTCAAGAAATTTTTCAGCCCTACGAGCTTCAGCGAGAGAAAATCGGTTGATAAGGGTGTTCATCCCGCTTAGTTTTAGTAGAATTATTGCAATTAGAAATGAAAAAGTATCAGAGTTATCAAATTTTGGGTTGTAAATTTTTCCATTCGCTGCAGATTCAATCCGTTCATATGCCTTATCTACAATAATCTGAAGATCTGGATCCGTTGCAAACTGTTCTAGTGTAAACCCTTTATCCTGTAGATATTTCCCAGCTTCTGCCAGAAAAGGATATTTTGCGATCTCATCATGTCCTAAACTAACCATATACTACTTACCTAAACCTCACTAAAAAATTTGATTTAAAAAGTTTCAAAACAAAAAAACCAGACTAGTTTAAATTATGCTAAAAAGTCTTTCAGGCGTGCAAATTGGACTACATGTTTCTATTGCAGGTTCTGTTGCTAATGCGGTTACCAATGCGGTTGAACGCGAATGTTCAGCATTTCAAATATTCACGGGAAATCCAAGAGGGTGGTATTCAAAAGACCTAACAAATGAAGATGTTACAAATTTTAAGAAAAATCTTAGCGAGTGTGACATTGATCAATTTGCTACGGTTGCACATATGCCATATCTTCCAAATCTTTCTACTCCAGATATTACAGGTTATGAAAAGTCCATCAAAGCTATGATAAGAGAGATTGAACGGTGTGCCAAAATTGGAATACCTTACCTTGTAACACATTTGGGAAGCCATAAAGGATCAGGAGAAGAAGGCGGAATCCAGCGACTGACAGCTGCACTGATGGAAGTTGCCAAAACAAAAAAGAATGTTACCATTCTTCTTGAAAATACTGCAGGCCAAAAAAATTCTGTAGGATCAGATTTCACTCAACTTGCAGAGATCTTCTTCAGTTTAGAACCAACAAACAGATTTGGGATCTGTATTGACACATGTCATGCCTTTGCTGCAGGATATGATCTAAGAAATGAAAAAGGCGTAAAAAAAACCTTTGAAAAATTTGATAAGGAGATAGGACTAAAACATCTCAAGATTCTTCACTTGAACGATTCTAAGGGTGATTTAGGATCTCATCTTGATAGACATGACCATATTGGTTTAGGTCAAATAGGAAGTGCTGGATTGAGCAAAGTAATCAAACTAATGAATAAAAATAAAATTCCTATAATATTAGAGACACCTATTGATGAAAGGCGAGATGAGTTTGAGGATATTGGAACCGCAAAAGAACTTGCATAAAACTAATTTATTTCACCTAGGTGGCTTGCAATTATGAAATATGATGACGTGATGAAACTTGCACTGGAACGAGGATTTTATTTTCCAAGCTGTGAGGTTTATTCTGACGCACAGGCAGGGTTTTGGGAATATGGACCAGCTGGTGTAAGTCTAAAGAATAAGTTTTTGGAACTTTGGAGAAGAGAGCTAGTTAGACGTGACAGAATGATTGAGATTGATGGCTCTCAAATAATGTCCAAATCTGTGTTTGAAGCATCAGGTCATCTTGCAAGCTTTGCTGACCCCATAGTAAGATGCACAAAGTGTAAATCCACACATAGAGCTGATAAATTAATAGCTGAGATTACCAAAACTGAGATTCCGGAAAGCGCGGGTCTTGACGAATTTGACAAGGTTATTACTGAAAAAAACATCAAGTGTCCAAAATGCAATGGTGATTTTGAAAATGCTAAGAAATTCAATATGATGTTTCAGGTGGGGATAGGACCAGAAGGTGAAGAAGCCTACCTAAGACCTGAAACGTGCCAGTCGATCTTTGTTGATTTTCCTCGACTTTTCAAGACCATGAGAGGAAAGCTTCCAATGGGAATTGCGCAAACAGGTAAGAGTTTTCGAAACGAGATTGCGCCTAGACAAAGCTTACTCAGACTAAGAGAGTTTTACCAGGCAGAGATTGAAGTGTTTTGTAACCCTGCGAGACTAAATGACTTGGGCAAATTCTTGGAGATACAGAACACAAAGATCCCAATTCAAGTTGATGATGAAATAAAGATTATGACTTGCAAGGAGGCAGTAGATTCAAAAATAATCCCAAACAAGTTTGTTTCCTACTATTTGGGAATATTAGCCGAATTTTATGAAAAAGCTGGCGTGAATATACAAAAAAGCAGATTCCGCAAATTAGGAGAAAAAGAAAAAGCGTTCTATGCAGAGGTGGCATTTGATTTTGAGGTTGAAACAACTATTGGATGGCTTGAGCTTGTAGCATGCAACTATAGATCAGATTATGACTTGAGTAGTCATGCTAAGAAAAGTAAAGAAAAATTTGAGGTGATGGATGGGGATGAAAAGGTACTTCCACATGTTTTTGAGCTTTCGATGGGAATAGACCGTAGCTTGTATACGATCTTAGAACACAGCCTACGAGAAGACAAAGAAAATGAGAGGACGGTATTATCACTCAAACCATACTTGTCACCTATTCATGTTGGTGTGTTATCACTTGTAAAAAAAGATGGGCTTGCAGAAAAAACTGATGAGATTTATCTGAAAATTAAGCGAAAATATGATGTATTCCTAGATCATTCTGGTGCAATTGGAAGACGATATAGAAGATTAGACGAGGTTGGTGCGCCTTTTGCTATTACAGTTGACCATAAGACACTAGAAGATGATACTGTAACACTTAGAAATCGAGATTCGATGGAGCAAAGTAGAATAAAGATTTCAGATTTAGAGCAAGTGCTTTCTAAGGAGACTGCTTTCCCCTAGTGTCTGGAAATTTTAGAAAAATAAAATAGAAAAAGATTGGACTTTTCGTCTCAGTGTCTATTCAAGGAAATCCATTGAATTAGATAGGTTTGGTGACGAAGATTGTCCTGAAGGAGTTGTTGTTGGTATGGATGGGAATTTTTCATCTGTTTGTTGTTCTGCAACCGCGGATGCTTCTTGCAATATTGCATCAGTCTCCTCGTTTACTACGTCAGATTCCATGGTAAATGTGTCATTAGATAACGAGTCTACCATTAATCCATTTAACGTTTCGGTCATAGAATTCAATTCAGAATCAGCTTCCGGCATGAAACTGCTCAGTGACGATTTCAAACCTTTCATAGTTGACATTGCTGGTCCAATTGAAATCATTGCATCACCTAGGTCATGAATAGTACTCAAACGTATTTGAACTTGTTCAAGAGATGTTCTTGCGTTACCCAACATTCTTGAAACTTTACGAACTTCGGCTAGTTCAGATGATAAAACTTTGCTGGCAGATGTATCATGGTTCTCCATTGATGTTACGATTCTAGCAAATAATTGCTGGTCTCTTTCATGAAGCCTTGTTAACATGACATCCATCTTTGAAGTTTGTCCTTGAAGTTTAGTAACTGCTGTTTGTATTCGTGGCTTTAGAGCTCCCTGTGGCTTTATAGCATCACGAATTTTTTCTGTCATACCTTTTGTTTCTTGACGTGCCCATGTCTTATCGAATGGCATGTTTGATCGTTTACAATTTTGTTCTTAATGGGAGGTGTGTATTTAGATCAACATTAGGCTAAATTTAGCTAACAAACAGTAAAAACTGGAATAATTTACTTGGAGTTGTGAAAAAAATCGTCGTTTTTGACTCTGGATTTGGTTCATTATCAGTGATAAGGGAAATACGAAAAATTTTCAAAGGTGAGTTAATTTATTTCGCTGATCAGAAAAATTTCCCTTATGGAGAAAAATCTACACCACATTTAGAAAAAATAATCAAGGATACAATAAATCTACTAGAGGAACAATTTTCGCCAGACTTTATTATAATGGCATCAAATACACCCACACTTTTACTCAATACTCGGATCAGGCGGATCAGTCTGAAATTAGCTGGGATATACCCTCCACTTAGTGACGCTGTAAAAATATCTAGAACAAGAAACATTGCAATTCTTGGAACTAGATCTGTTATTCAGAGTGAAAGTGTTACAGAATTTATAGAAAAGTGTGATGTACCAAACGACATAGTGATTCACAAAATTGATTGTTCATCACTTATTGAACTTGTAGAATCTGGAAAATTTCTCACAGATAAAGAATATTGTAAAAATGTCATCAAAGAAATTTTAGAAGATGTGTTTTTAGATAATTTAATTGATGTCGCTACTCTGTCAAGTACACATTTACCATTTTTAGAACCATTTCTAAGATCAATTTTTAAAAATGTTAAGTTTTTAGATCCTGCAAAAAATATTGGGAATATTCTAAAAGATTTCGTAGAGGATAATGATTCACAGCAAAATGTATTGAGAATATTTACTTCTGGTGATGTTAATCTTTTTAAAAAAAATCTTCAGATGATGGGAATTGATGACGAAGTTAGTTTTTTGTCGACTTAGAATGTGATTTTCTAAATCCGTGACTAAAGCTCTTATCATATAGACGGGAATACTCATATGATTTTGGTTTTATAACATCACCAATGATAATTATTGCGGTTCGTGTAATCTTTTGATCTCTAACTCTCTTTGTAATTGTCTCTA
>JYMV01025799.1_pt1 | contig 10642 bp, 7 predicted proteins | sample 338911 | NCBI WGS metagenome assembly JYMV01 (sample SAMN03354496, study PRJNA234377) | hydrothermal vent metagenome | biome: Deep sea; feature: Hydrothermal plumes at the Eastern Lau Spreading Center, Western Pacific Ocean; material: Seawater | place: Tonga | collected 2009 | depth 2000 m m
CTGGCCGGACACATCAGAGATAAACAAAGATGTCCCCGCAACCGTGATCACACCACTATCTGTAATGCCCCCTCCCGATGTCGCTGAAAAGTTCTGACCTACACCAACCGTACCAAGGTTCAATGCCGTTGTTCCATTATCAATCGCTACATTCGCAGAACCTGTATGCGTAATACTCACCGCACCTGTCATAGCATTCGTAGAATCTAACGTGATTACCTGGCCGGACACATCAGAGATAAACAAAGATGTCCCCGCAACCGTGATCACACCACTATCTGTAATGCCCCCTCCTGATGTCGCTGAAAAGTTCTGACCTACACCAACCGTACCAAGATTCAATGCCGTTGTTCCATTATCAATCGCTACATCCGCAGAACCTGTATGCGTAATACTCACCGCACCTGTCATAGCATTCGTAGAATCTAACGTGATTACCTTGGCGGATGCATCAGAGTTAAATAAAGATGTCCCAGATACCGTGATCACACCACTATCTGTAATTCCATTACCACCTCTTATCGATAGGTCACCATTCACCGTCAACGTACCAAGGTTCAATGCCGTTGTTCCATTATCAATCGTCACATCTCCCGAACTACCTGCTGTAGCTGCTGAAACTGCTCCGGTCAACGCATTACTGTTAGTGCTCAAAGTAATCGTCGCGTTACTAGCACTCGTTGTGAACGAAGAAGTACCTCCGATTGTTAGAGCTATACTTTGAGTTATGTTACCTGTTGTCGCAGTAATACTAAGATCACCGCTCAGGGCACCATCTGTAACTGCATTAATGAACAAGTCCCCATTAGCTGATGCTGATGAATCAAGATCTATCGCAGCACTATCGACAAAAGTGATATCTCCGAAGGCTTCAGTACCATCATCTGCCGTCATAGTTACCGCAGCAGCAAAAGCATTACTCGATCCATCAAGGATAATATTTGATCCCGTAGCTCCTGTTATAAAAGTCGCTGCTCCCGTAATAGTTAGAGTCCCGGTATCTGTAATATTTCCTGTAGTTGATGTCGCACTCAAGGTGCCACCAACAGTTGTTGCGCCAAGAGCAAGACTACTTGCTTCGGTAACAATGACATTACCAGACCCAGTTCCTGAAATAGAAAGAGTTCCAACATCAAGATCCAAGCCCTGTGATCCACCTGAGTCACCTATGTTTCCACTAGAAGTGAGGGTAAGAGTTCCCGAAGTTGTGAGTGACGCACTGGTGTCATCGTCATCATTGATGGTGCTATTGGAAATCAGAGCTACGTTTTTAGAACCTAAAGTCAATTCATCAAAGGTAATAGCCCCAGAAGTCAAAGTTGATGCCGATGTTCCTGCACCATCAGAACCCTTTGTAGTAGCCTGACCGATTGTGAGAGTGCCTGATGTTGTTATATTATCCAGCTCGGAATCAGACAAAATTGCTCCGGTAGCTGTTCCTAAACCCAGGGTTGTGCCTGAAGTCGACTCTGCCATCGCGATATTGCCGCTGCCTGTGGTAATGGAACCATCAATTGTAAAGTCCGCAGCGATAAAGGTAGCAGCACCCCCGCCTGTAGTAGTGGTAGTCCCTGTCGCAAAGGTGAGTGTTCCTGTACCGTCAGCTGCTCCTGAACTACTGTGTACAGAATCTGCCTCCAAATGCAGGGTTCCAGTTCCGTCAATAGTAAGGTTTGCATTGATATTTATGCTACCACCGGCCTGCATGGCAAGACTGACATTAGAGTTTCCAGTGGCTGTCGCTAAAACAAACGCATTACTTACGGTTATGAAATCCGTGGCCTGGAGGATGATAGTCGAACCGGCTGAAATTCCATCGAAACTACCGCTTGCATCCGGATTCAGAACTGTCGCAGTGGCAGAATCGTTGGCAAAGAGTTCAGAAATGTCGCTGCCGGCGGTGAATCCGGTGGAGCTGGCATCCACTCCTGATAGGATAGTAATGCTTGCTGGATCAAGGAGGACCGTTCCACCTTTTCCGTTAGTCGCAGCGACATCAACTCCTCCGAAAAACCCAAGATAGTCTTTTCCGGACACTTCTACAAAACCGCCGTCACCTCTTTGCAATCCGCCAGTGGCGGAGATGTTGCCATAGAAATAGGTGGCATCGTCAGACCAGAGGATGACCTTGCCGCCATCGCCTGAGCTCAATGCATTGGCGGTAATAAACGAGTCGGTGTGGAAATAGGTTTTTTGCGCGTTGGGAACCGTTCCGTTGCCTTGGTAATCGCCGCCTATGAGAGCCGTACCACCTCCCAGGTCACCCGAAACATCGATGAACGCGTTGTCCAATAGTGCCACCCATTCACCCAGGATCTGTACGGTTCCGCCAGTTTGACCTGATTCTTTACCGGATGCATCAAGGGTGCCGGTGACATTGACAAGTCCCTCATCGCCACCCAATAAAATAATTTCCCCGTTTTTCTGGACTGCCGATTTGGCTTCAATGTAGCCATCCATATTGATGACCTGATTGACAACCTCTCTTGCCGCATTGACCTCGAGAAAAACGGTTCCGCCATTGGCATGAATCGAGCCACCATTGGCAACTAATGATGAAACGGGTTGACCGTCGGGTCCAATCACCTGATTGAGAATTTTACTGTCCACCCCCAGGCTAACCAGCTTGTCGCCGTACAAGTCGAGGGTAAAGGTTTTTCCAGATGCCAGAAAAACCTGACCCAGGTTTGCACTAATGATTCCTGAGTTCTCTACACCGGGAGCGACAAACGCCAGCAACCCCCCTTGGGCAACATTGATAGTCCCCCTGTTGATTACTGTACGATTAACGCTTGCGGGGATATCGAACCTGTAATTACCAGCCATGAAATCATCGTTGGAAATATTGCTGGTGGTAGCGATTAAACCTCCAACATCAATTTTAGAATTAGCCCCAAACAAGATACCGTTTGGATTGAGCAACATCAGAGTTCCATTGGAGGTAAGGGAACCAAAAATCTCCGAACCCACTCCCCCTGTAACCCGGCTGAGGTTGATGGAACTCGATGAAGGCATCTGGAAATGGGTCGCTTCGTTTGCCTGGATATTAAAAGACTGCCAATCGATAATTGCTTTATTGGTAGATTGAATAACGTTCAGCGTATTCGAATCGATCTGGTCAAAAGCTACCGAACCGGCTTGCACAGTTGGGTCTGAGGGCAAGGCAAAAACAAAAGTCGGGAACAGCGCGATCCAAGCCGCAAGGATACAAATAGAATGTTTGAGCAACCTATTGCGTTTATCTGAATGAACGCAAGTCAGGTTTGATAAGCGTTTAAAGCTCATCCCGCCCTCCCGTTTTTTCAGTGAATACAAGGTCTGATTTCAAAAACATTAGAAAAGCAATCCTGTTCATTAAAAATAGTGAATGTATAATTTGATCCATTCCAAGCTTCCATCAATAACGCGCATTAATACTGAAGAAAAACCTCGGATCTTTATTTCCTTCAGACCCTACATTCCGTGAAAGGGGAAGCCCTATTTCAAAATAGCCTGACAGCCATTCATTTATATTGGCTCTTAACCCAAGCCCTGAAGAAGTCAGTGAGTTTTGGTCCTCTTCACTGGCAGAGGGATTCCGAACCAGCACCGTTCCCTGATCTATATACAAATAAGCCTGGTAACTTTTTAAAATGCTCCAATCAGTTTTTATTCCTTTCTGCAACTCAAATTTCACAGCAATGCCATGGTCGCCAGTAACTTCTGACGGATCGTATGCCCTTGAAAATTGAGAGCCTCCTAAACCAAATTCTTCAGAAGACAAAAGGGGATCGAAAGCATATTGCCAGCTAAGACCCGCCAAAAATGACCAACCCGAGCCTAATTGCTGGAGCCTAAGAAGATCTCCAGAAAATTTTGTAAAATCGCTACGACCATCAGCACGTGACAGGTTTGCGCTACCGGGGTTCGTCGAATCGAGAAGGTTCACGCCTTTTGCAAGATCGAAACTAACTAAATTAATGCCACGATACCCGTCGACAAAGTCGTAAGACATTCCCAAATTAATAATTCTTATTCGATCTTTTGTGATATTGGTGCCCAACAAATCGGTCTCTGAGTTCCTGCTTGTGAAACCTAAATACCCGTTCAGGTTTTTTCCTCTAGATCGAATAAAGGGATGGGACATTCGAATCATGAAGGAATTAGTGTCCCCTTCCACCTCAAACTCCTTTAGAGAAGACCCCGGTTCCGACATACTGATAGATGCGGATAAAAAAAGTTTAGTTCCTTCCGAAGAAATGGGAATTTCTCCAAACCCATTGAAATAAAGTAATTCATTCGTTTGGCTGGTAACGATCCCCTGCATGCCTAATCTTTCGTACAGTCCTAAATAAGAGTTTGAAATAGCGCCTCCTCTAATTTGTATTGGTCCATTAAATTTTGACCCTCGATTATCGATCCCAGCATTCGCATCTATATCCTTATGTTTCAAGGTCAGTACCAATTCCGATGCACCAGGTTCTGACTTAGAAGGCACAAGAACAGACTCTACAGACACCCCCGGTAAATCATCGATCAACAATAAATAGCGTTCCAGGTCCATTGCTTTTAGGGGACTGGAACGGAGAAGGCCTTTGCCATAACTTTTCAGGAATACTTTCGCTCCCTTGACTGGCCCACGAATGGTGAGGTTGCCAATGTAGCCTTCGATAACCTGAATGGTGATAATCCCATTTTTGATTTTCTGGGGAACCACAATAGCCCTGGAAAGCAGGTAACCATCATTTCTGTATCTAGCTGTGATTTTTTCAGCAAACTTGTATATGAGAGCTAAAGATACCCATTTACCCCTATACCTGTTTTCCCATCTTTTAAAAGTGCTGCGAGAATAAACAGTGGAGCCTTTTATGTTGATTTTTTTCAGCACGAAACGGATTTTTTTCAAGCCCTCCGCCGGTAAATATTCTTTTTTTTCAGGAGCTTCGGGCTCCATCACCGAACGGGGAATTTGGGGTTCCTGAAATCTTTTATCCAATCTTTGAGGTTCTGCGGAGGAAGGTACGGTTTGAGCCCAAGAAGGATTGGGAAAAACACTCCCCCCCCAAAAAACAAAAATCGCAGCAAAACCGGCAAAAAGCCTAACGCGACCAAATATGATTAATCCATTAATTATCAATATCTTATTGGAATATTTTTTGCCTTAGATCAGAAAACAAGCAAAAAAATATCGCTCCACCTTTCATCCTTGAGGGCGGTTGAAATACGAGCCAGAACGTGATTGTTGGCACAATGAGATGCATAACTTGACGGTAAATTACAGTTAAATCTTTAATTTTAAATGGGTTATCTGCTATTTTTGCTGGGTCTAATTAGTGCTAAATCAGGCGGGAAGGGAAGCTTATTTATTTTTTGGACTATCTAATTAGGATAAAAATACTGGATATTACAACTGTTTGTTAATAGAAAAAGAATATCCCCCTCCTAAAATTGGGAGAGGGATAAATATTAACTTTTAAAAACAGCAGGTTATAAGACAGAAATGGATTTAAAAATCACCTGCCTTGATGCGGTACACATCAGGATATTCCGGTTTTTTGATATACGAGAGAGTGAGTGCAATATTTTCACCCGCTTTTTTATCACCTTCCAGTTTCGGGTTGCTCAATAGCAATCTTGCGGCTCTTCCTTTTCGATCTTTTCCTTGGAAGACCAGGATGATACCTTCATCCATTTGGGCATTGAGGGCAAATCCTTCTTTCTGATATTTTTTCTGCACAAAATGATTGCGTAACTGGTTGGCAGTTGCCACAACGGCTTCCGCATTTGGGTCTTTCATTACCGGTCTTCCCCAAACAACATTGATATGAATCAGGCGTCTGGATTTAAAACCCAGGATATAGAAAATTTTTGCAGGTCCGCTTTCAGGTAAAAGCTTTGAAACCTTGATCCCCAGTGTGATGGTTTTTTCATTGGGATGAACTTGACGAGTTATCTGCTTTTTTCCCACATCAAAATCTTTTTTGATAGCTTTGATGAGGTCCCGTTCATTCATACCAAAATGGGCAGACCGGAACCCATTCACCACGGCCCATTGTTGTGTGGTCCCAACTCCTGATTCAGGTTTTGCCAAGCCGTTTCCGACAAATATCACACCACTAAAAATTAAGGACAGAAAAAAAGCAATTGGTTTCACTGGATTCATTTCAGGCATTTCAAAAATCTCCTTTTTGACTTCATATTTCAAAACTAGGTTCAGGCAACCCCTTAATATTCCAATACCTATAGAACAGGATGTGCAACCCCGGTCTGTCATAGCTAAAAAACAACCTATCGGAAATATTTACAAATATATAAAGCGCAGTAATCTGGATTGCCTCCATAAGTTATTGTTTTTAACTAGCACTAAAACTTAAAAAACTTACAAATGGATCATTATAGTTGCTTCTAAAAATCCGCCAATGAAAGGTGATTAAGTGATCTGGGAGATAGGGTGAGGCTATTTATATAAATTTTGTGCTGATTTTATTCGAAATCATGGAATGTCTTAGCACGTTGCGGGACAGTTCAACAACGGATGCCCACTATAAAGCATTGAGAATAAAAGCCTCCAAAATCGTGCCACCTTCTTCGAAATCAGCAGGTCGCCCCACATTTTTGACTGAATGTGACCGCCCCCACTCGGAGAGATTGAACAGCATCAGAGTAGTTTGATAAATCGGCATATATTATTTTCCAGGTAGGAAAGGGAAAAAGGAAGAAGAAAACCGAGTGGCCCCGCAACAGTTCTCCTGCGAGTTGCAAACAAGCATCCTGAAGTTCTTATACAATCTTGAAAAAGATAATCCTCAACTATGATAGATTTATGATAGAAATTTCCTAACAAGGCAGAATCCATCGAAATGGCGGAATCTATGGAATGCCTGAAACTATCTGAAAATAAAGCAGATAAGAGAAACCAGCCTGAAATCAAGAACTTCCTAAAAACGTCAATTTAACACTTCTAATCCGTAGGTCGCTGGTTCGAGTCCAGCCAGGCGTACCAATAAAATAAGGATTTAGAGGAATCTACCTCTAGACCCTTTATTTTTTTGTGTTATTCCTGTGTAATGGGAACAAGAAAAACAGGGAAATCCTAAGGAACAAAACAGTTCGCCCATCAACTTCAACTCAAAGGATCAAATTCTATGGCAGGTGACAAAATATCGGTAGAGTTCCAGATTCAAAAGGATCTGGATGAAATGCTGGAATACGCGGCGGAAAAATACCGCCTGGAAGATAAATCAAAAGCCCTGAGATGCCTTCTGGATTTTGCCGCGACCGATGGTGACTGGGATGTCATCTTCAAAGAGATACGCTGCAACCGCTGCGGACCGGATGAGGGCTGGAACAAGGAAAACCACGAGTCAAAGGGCTAACTGCGGGGAAGTAAAAATCCGCCTAGCCCCTTCCCACAAGAATCCAATCTCTCCGGTTGCGACCTGGTTCCTGTTCTACCTGATTTCCTGTCTGATCGGGGTGTTCACTTTTTTTCCGGCAAGCGATTGGGCAAGCTCCAGGTTTTTTCGTGCACTGGTATAGTCCGGGTCAATTTTAAGAGCCCGTTCAAAATGCTCCATGGCTTCTTCAAACTTGCCTTGCTGAGCCAAGGCGCTTCCCAGGTTGTTGTGGCCTTTGGCGAAACCGGGATCAAGGATTATCGCCTGCTGGTAATGTTCGACGGCTGCGGAAAGATCTCCCCGTTGAGCCAACAGGATGGCGAGGCTATTATAGGCCCGAACAAAATCGGGTTTGATCCGCAGGGCTTTTTGGTATTGTCCGATAGCCTCTTCAAACCGGCCCTGCTGGCTCAGCGTGGCCCCCAGATTGAAATGCGCCTCGGCAAAGTCTCCTTTGAAGCGGATCGCCTCGTTATAGTAAGCGATAGACTCTTTTATTTTTCCCATCTGCCCCAGCGTGTTGGCTAGGTTGTTATAGGCTTCGGCATAGTTGGCCTCAATGCTTATCGCCTTCTGGAAATATTCGATGGCTTCGTCGTACCTCTCCAGACCATTGAAGGCGTGCCCGAGATTGTTATAGGCCTTGGAGTAGTTGGGATTGATTTTGATCGCTCGCTGGAATTGCGGAACCGCCTCTTCGTACCGTTTCTGGCTGGTCAGAGCATGCCCGAGGTTGTTGTAGACTATTACAAAACTGGGGCTCTCGGTTTTAGTCACAGAAATAGCATGCTCAAAAAGCGTGATGCCATTTTTCCAGTGGCTCACCTGAGCCCAGGTTAACGCTACAAGGAGGAAGATGAATACCCCTCCCAGAATGGGCAGGAGTTTTTGCTTTCCGTTTTTCATCCGCTCCGGAAGTCCCCAAGCGATAGCGATAAAAATTCCTATCAGGGGAATATACATATACCGGTCGGCCATGGCCTGCTCCCCGACTTGCACAATGCCAATCACCGGCACCAGGGTTCCCAGATACCAGAACCACCCCACCGCAAGATAGGGCGCACGTCGAATTGCTCTTATCACCCAAACGGTTATCCCCACCAGTACCAGTCCGCATAACAGTGTTTTCCATACCGGCAATGCGTTTCCCGGATGGGGATAAAATATTGATAGTCCACGGGGCCATACCATTTTCCCTAAATATTCCAGATAGGAAACTAGGGCGTTGGCTGTACTGGAGTATAGGGAGCGAAACTCTGTGGACCGCATGGCACCGCTACCTTGTTGCACGATGTAAGTGGTGACGCTCGCTCCGGCCACCAATATGAAAAGCGGGATCTTCTCCATAATCAGGCTGGCGAGCGTTTCGGTTTTAAGGGTTCGGGTTCCCGCTTCCGCGTCTTTCCAACTCCATCGTTTCAAGGGCCAGAAGTCCAGCAAGATCAGCACAAAGGGTAAGGTCACCAGCATGGGTTTTGCCATAAGGCCGAGAGCCAGAAACAAAACCACGAGCAAGTAGTTTTTGATTCTTTTCTTTTCTACATAACCGGCATAGGCCCACAGGGTTAGGAATCCGAAAAATGTGCTGAGCACGTTTTTACGTTCCGCGATCCACGCTACCGATTCGACATTGAGAGGGTGAAGCGCAAACAGGACGGCCACGAGTCCGCTTCGCCAAAGTGCTCCGGTCATTTTCAGGAGAACCCAAAACAATAAAAGGGAATTGGCAATATGAAAGAATAAATTAGTCAGGTGGTGGCCGGAGGGATCCAGTCCATAAATCTCGAAGTCGAGCATATGCGACAACCAGGTCACAGGATGCCAGTTGGAGGCATAAGACTGTGTGAAAGCCCAGACCACACTTTCACGGACCAACCCCTTGGTGATATGCGGGTTCTCTGTGACATAACGGATGTCATCAAAATTAAGGAACCCGTGGTCTAGCACCTGCCAGTAAGCCAAAAAGGTGACGACCACCAGAAATAGACTGATCACAATTCGCATTAGATTACCTTTATCGGGCACGCGGACCCTGTCTGCCTTTTATAGGGAACGCAACACTTGAATTTTAGATATGCCCCCAATCTAAGATCTACGCAAAATCTAGTTCTCTTTCTACCTGATTTCCTGTCTGATCGGGGCACTGACTTTTTTTCCGGCAAGCGAGTGGGCAAGCTCCAGGTTTTTTCGCGCATCGATATAATTCGGGTCAATTTTAAGAGCCCGTTCAAAATGCTCTATGGCTTTTTCAAACCTGCCTTGTTGGGCCAGGGTACTCCCCATATTGTTGTGGGCTTTGGCGAAACCAGGGTAAAGGGTTATCGCCTGCCGGTAATGTTCGATGGCTGCGGAAAGATCTCCCCCCTGAGCCAACAGGATGGCGAGGCTATCATGCACCCGGAATAAATCGGGGTTGATCTGCAGGGCTTTTTGGTATTGTCCAATAGCCTCTTCAAACTGGCCCTGCTCGCTCAGTGCAATCCCCAAGTTACTATGTGCCTGGGCATAGTCTTTCTTTAAGCGGATCGCCTCGTTATAATAAGCGATAGACTCCTTTCCCGTCTGCCTCAGTGCATTGGCCAGGTTGTTATAGACTTCAGCGAAGTTGCTCTTGATCTTTATCGCCTGCTGGTAATGGTCGATGGCTTCGTCGTACCTCTTCAGTTCACTGAGGGCGTTTCCGCGTTGGTTGTAGGCGATGGCTTGGGAGTGTTTGCGTTCGTCCAGCACCATCCAGTAACCCAGAAAGGTTACTACAATCACCAGGAATAGACTGATCACAATTCGCATAAGATTACGGTCATGTCTGCTTTTTGAAAATGAGAAGGTGATATCTGGACCGAGGGTGGTATCCCCTCGCCTGTTCACCCCACTTATAAATGGTCTCCTCATGGGAAAGGATATCGACCACTCCGGAGATTTCATATTCGCTGCTCAGATAACTCTGAGCCCAGTCTTTCAACAGGGGTGAAAAATCCGGCCGGGGAGACACCCAGGAACCGGAAAGTTTCACCACCACAACGAATTCCGGTTGGGCTCCTTCAATCTCCCGAATCATTTCAGCCTGCATTTGACGGGCATAAGCATGTTTTTCCATCAGAGGATACATATAAAGATGCCGTATTGCGGATCTTCTTTGTGAATAAAAATAGATTTGCGGCTCCGACCCCAAAACTGCGACCTTGTCATTTTTTTGCGAATGGTCACGAATGTATTTCGCAATCTCAAGGGACTCCGGAAAAGAATTCAAACCGTATATCAATCGA
>JYMV01009551.1_pt1 | contig 10640 bp, 10 predicted proteins | sample 338911 | NCBI WGS metagenome assembly JYMV01 (sample SAMN03354496, study PRJNA234377) | hydrothermal vent metagenome | biome: Deep sea; feature: Hydrothermal plumes at the Eastern Lau Spreading Center, Western Pacific Ocean; material: Seawater | place: Tonga | collected 2009 | depth 2000 m m
AGCTGGGGTTGTAGATTTTGGTTTTCTTTGGAGTTCGACCCAAGAGAGACCCAAATTATCATCGAAATATCTAATCCACTCCTGTTGAGCAATGGATTGAAGTTTTTCAATATCTTCATCTTGAACAAATTCAGAACCTATATTGAGATTTGCTATAAATTCCCACTCTTTGGTAAGTCTTTGAAACTCCTCTTTCTCCCATTTATCTACCTCATCGGGATTTTCTCCCTCCAACTTTCTTTGGAGAGCTTGAATTTTTACATCTCGATAGAGAACCTCGAACCTCATTCGAATCTCGTGAATTCTATTGTAGATAGTTTCTAACTTAGTGGCTTTGTCGATAATATATTCAGGAGTAGCAATTTTGCCGACATCGTGCAACCACGAGGCAATTTCAATCTCTTTCAAGTTGATATTAGCCCCTTTCTTATTTACCAATTTTGCCAATTCTATAGATATTTCTGGGACTTTTACACAATGGGAACCAGTGTAGGGACTTTTAATATCTATTGCATCGGCTAACATTTTAATAAATGTGTTGAAAAGTTCTTCTAAGTTATATTTTAATTCCTGAGTCTCCTTTATCTGTTTTTGAAGATATTCATGCTCTATCCTCTCTCTTTTATCGGCTAGTGATATTACCTTTTGCTGTTTATCTATCTCTTTGAGCAATCTATTTACAACATTATCGAAATGGGATTTCAATTCATCAACTTCTTGAAATAGAGTGTCTTGTGACATTTTCTATCCTAATAGGGTCTTGTTATCCGAGAAATTCTATCAAATCCTAATCATTGGAAATATTATCTTCTGTTTTGACCGTTTTTGAAAGGTTTTTATTAAGTTTGAAACTCATAATTACCGGTTTGTTGCCTCCAATTATCCTTGCACTTCCCGAAACTCCATCAAGAGAGACCTTGTCCCCTTCAATTCTCCGCCCTGTTTCAATCTCTGTAATCATTACAGAATCTGAAAAAATATATTTTTCACTTTTCGGAAATAGATAAACCCTATTTGCCTCACCCATATATGTGCTGTTTTGCTTTATATGGATTTTGAAGGAGACATTATCGATAAATTCATACTTTTTAGGTTGATTATCTTTATCAAAGTAGATTTTTACAGTCGAGGAATTTATTTCATCTCTACCTTTGAAAATTTTGACATTTCCGCTAAATATTGAGAGCTTCTCTTTCTCATTGGCTTCAAAGATGTTAGCCTCTATCCTGACCTCATTCTCTTCAAGTCCAAAAATCTTAAATGGAAACAGCATTAGTAAAAATAGATACCTATACATCTGGTCTCCTTAATACCTATTGAGGTTATCGCTTATTTTTGCTCTAATGTTTAGAGCATTGATAGTCCCCCTATCTCTTTCAATAATTAGAGTATCTCCCTCGACAACTCTACGATTTTGTCTAAATAGAAATCTACCCGGGATATAGAAATATCTATGCTCAATATCATAGGATAATTTTTCTGTTTGAATAACTACATTATCCGAGCGACTATATACGACATGTCCGATAACCTCAACCTCTTTCACATTATAAAAAGCTAAATCACTCTTTAAATTTTCTATATAGTTACTGTTCTGATATTTTAACTCAACATTTTTTATGAGATACCTACCGTCTGAAAATACCTTCCCAACAGAACCGGAAATAATGGTTTCTATCTGATAGTTAGAATTAATATCTATTAGTTCGAAGTTTGCAAATAGTATCTTAGGCAAATCTGTGGATTTAGAGCCGTTCGATATCTTTCCCCCAATTGGACGAATGGTAATAAAAATTATCAAATTTATAGCAAATATGGCTACTGCAAACAGTCGGAGCGACACACTCTAAATATTCCCTTTTGTAGATGGAAAAACTCCCCTTCCATTTGGAGCTAATGCTCTTCTTAGAGCTACCGCAAAGGCTTTGAAACCACCTTCAATAATATGGTGGCGATTCTTTCCTCGAATAGTAGAGAGGTGGAGCGATATTTTTGAATTGAAGACAACAGCCCTGAAAAACTCTTCTACTAGTTCCACATCAAAAGAACCAACTTTTCCATCTATCGGCATGTCAAAATAGAGATATGGTCTATTGGATATATCCAAATCGCAACTAATTAGAGCCTCGTCCATTACTATATTTGCACTACCAAATCTCTCTATATCTCCAACCGGATAGATAGCCTTATGGAGAGCCTGTCCCAATACTATTCCTGTATCTTCAACCGTATGGTGGTCATCTACATGGGTATCTCCAATAGCTCTAATTTCTAAATCTATAAAGCTATGCTTAGAAAAGCCTTCTAACATATGGTTAAAGAAGCCTATTCCTGTATCGATGAGGTAGTTACCTGAACCATTTAAAGAGAGTTTTATGTCTATCTTTGTCTCTTTTGTCTCTCGTGAAATCTCAACCATTACTGTTCTACCTTTTCATCTCGAATTACTAAAAAGGAGCTTGGGAAATATTTTTTCTCATCGTTAAACTTTCGAGCCTCTTGAATATCTTTAAATCCCTCTACCCAAATTCTATATAGCCCCATTTCGTATCTAATTTGTAGAGATAGTCCATCTGGCAATATATCTTTCTTTTGAATAATGAAATTCTCGGCTCTATCTTGGTTTTTGAATGAGGCTACTTGGACATAATGTTTTTTTATATATCTACTCGGCTTAGGTTTAGGGGTAATTACTAAATTGGTTACCTCTTCAACCTCATCATCTTCTATTTTGGAGCTACTAGATTTGGAGCTATTGGAATCGGTGGAATTGGTTTCAGTAGAGCTATTGGTATCTTGAAGATTTCTATTATTCAGAAAATTACTATTGGAGATATTCTCCTCAACTACTTCTAAGACCTCTACATCGGCAGAGTTGGAGATATTACTCTCTTTTTTATTAGATGGAGAGACAATGGATTCAATGATATTCTCTTCTTTTTTAGCACTAAATATAGGGTTTTCAATAATTTCAGTTCCCTGAAAGGTGCCTTGAACTATCGGAACTATTTTGGCAATTGTAGTTTTAGAGCTGTTTTTTTCCTCTGATGTCTCAACTTGTTTAGTTTGTTTTTCTTCTTTCTCTTTGTTCTCTTTTTTCTCTTCATTCTGTAATTTAGCTAATATCTTTTGGTCAATATGACCATCATATCCAAGAATGATAATCTCAGCCTTTGCAATTCCTCTATCAATAATACCTATCTCTTGTCCAGCCCTTTTAGAGAGGAGCAGTTCTCTATTTTTTGTGAAAGGACCTCTATCATTTACCCTAACGATAGTAGATTTACCATTATCCAAATTTTTCACATATAGCATAGTGTTCATTGGTAGAGTTTTATGGGCTGCTGTTGGGTCATACATATTGAATGGTTCTCCACTTGCTGTCAATTTACCTTGAAACTCTTTTCCATACCAACTCACGATACCAACTATTTTTTTACCTACTATATCCCGTTTGGGGTAATACCACTTACCATACATTTTATAAGGTTTCATCAAATTGGAGCTTTTTACTTCTCTTTTCTTAGAAACCTCATCACCACAACCAAAAAATAGTAATCCTACTATCAAAGTTGGAAAAATTACTCTATTTGACAATGAGACTATCTCCTATATAGATATTTGGACTTTCTAATCCATTCTTTTCCATCAGGCTCTCTATATCAGTTTTAAAAAGCTTTGCAATAGAATAGAGAGTATCACCTTTTTTCACTTTGTAAATTTTACTATAATGAGCATCTTGTGGAATATTTGAAATCACAGGCTCTTTTTTTGGAGGTTCTGGATTGTAAAGAATAGGGATTTTCAATTTTTGTCCTATATATAATTTATTATTCTGAATATGGTTTATCTTTGCAATGCTTTCATGGTCACAGTTATATCTCTTTCCAATATTGTATAGGGTATCTCCTTTCTGAACAACATATTCAAACTCCCCTCTAAATATTCTTCTGCTTTTATATTTAGATTTAAAATCGGCTAATTTGAAATAGGGAATATAGATTTTATATTTTTTATTATCTGGGGGAGTAACTCCATAAACAATATGAGCATTTAGCCTCTCCAACTCCTTCACATCCATACCAATATCTTTTGCCACATTCTCTAACTTTTCACCTCCTCCAATATAGACAGTTGCGATAGAAAAGGTATTCCCTGTATTTAGAATATACGATTTTTGAGAGTTGAAGATACTATCACTACCCTCCAAAAGGGCGAGGGCTAGGATTTTTCGGATATATATCCGACTCTCTTTTGGAAGATACTTTTTTTCAGGGTCTATCAGAACCTCCAACCTATCAGTTCCAGCCTTTGCTATTGCATTCCGCAATGTCCCTTTTCCACAATTATAAGCTATCGCTGCTAAATACCACTTTCCAAATAGCTTATACATGTCGCTAAGAAACTTTATAGCCACTTTGGTGGATTTAATCATATCTAGCCGTTCATCTATATAGTTATCCACTCTAAGCCCATACAACCTCGCTGTTGAGGGGATAAATTGCCAAATACCGGCTGCATGTTTGTTTGAAAAGGAGCGACTAACTAAACTTGATTCAGCTATTGCAAGATAGAGAAACTCATTAGGAATATTGGAATCTGATAACATCTTTTTTATTGTCGGTAAAAAGAGGATAGCATCACTCATTGCTCTAAAAAAGAAGAGTTTTTTATCTTCGCTTTGATATTCGTGGAATAGTCTTATTAGAAATCTATCATTGAGAAAAGAGCTATCCACATCAAATTTCCTAAGAATTTCAACCTGCTTTTCATAGTTATCGTTAAATTTGAAATTTCCAAATAGGAGGAGGGGAAGTAGGAGCAGTAGAAACTTAGACATCTCTAAATTTGGAAAAGTTTTTCGCTATTCTCTCTTGTCAAATTCACTACCTCATCATATCCCATATTTAGCAACTCTCCCAACTTTTCCACAACCAAAGTTGTATATGACGGTTCGTTTCTGGTGCCTCGATATGGATGAGGTGTCAAGTATGGGGCATCGGTCTCAACCAATATTTTCTCTCTTGGAATAAGTGGAACACTATTTACAAGTTTTTTACCATTTTTGAAAGTTACAACCCCTCCTATTCCAAAATAGAAGTTGTGATTTGCCAAATCCAATAGATTGGTATCTCCATTAAAGCAGTGGAGAACTCCTCTAATTTCGTTCTCCTCCAATAGTATCTCTTTGGCATCTCGACTAGCATCGCGAATATGGACTATTAGGGGCTTTTTGTGTTCCTTAGCTATCTGAATCTGTTTTCTAAATATCTCTTTCTGTTTAGAGATATTTTCCTCTCTCTCTTGCTTATCTTTTGGTAGTCTGAAATAGTCCAATCCACACTCTCCAACAGCTACACACTTTGGGTGGTCGATATACTGGAATATTGAACTATCCCAATCATCTACATGGTAAGGGTGAATACCGATAGCAAAATAGATATTGCTATATTTTTCACTCAGCTGGATAGCCTGTTCCAAATCTTTTGGGTCAGCTCCTGGGATAATAAATTTTCCAACTCCACTATCAGAAGCTCGATTTAGAACCTCTTCCAAATCTTCTGAATATTTTTCATTATCAAGATGACAATGGGTATCTATTATCATTGTTACTCCTCTACCTGTTGGACTATTGCAGAGTTTCCAGATTGTGAAATATGTTGCGATGGAGCAAAATAGACAAATGTTGAAAAGGCTATCGATATTCCAAATAGGAGGGCTTGAAAAATTGCGATAGCTGTTAGGGTGGAAATTCGTGAATTTAGCTTTTTGATAGTCTCTTCATGTCGTTCATTTGTCTCTTGAAACTGTTTTATTATCTGTTTATTAATAGCTACACCAGCCCTAACTTCTCTAAGGGACTTTTTTACAACTGTTACAATCTCGTGTTCAATATCTTTTCTAAATTCTTCGTAATTTATAGCCTCAACTATTCTATTTATCTTTTTTTCAAAGGTGGATATATGCTCATCAAAGATTTTGGATAGTTTTTCTAGTTGTTCATCTGAATCTCTCTGAAAATCCAATTTGAAGCGGTTGAGATAGCTAATCAACTCATTTCTATTCCGTTCAACTCTTGAAGCCTCCTGATTGAACTCATCAATCTTCAAGTCAAGCTGTTCAATAGTGTTGTATATGCTCTGCTTAGCTATCTTTTTAGACTCTTCGAGATAGAGCTTTATCTCTTTATGGTGTTCTAAGTTCTCTTTTTTGACAACTTCTAAAATATCTTCTAAGTGTTTTACTATCTTGTGGTTAGCATATAGAAATGCCCAAATAGGGTCATCTTTATCTATTTTCAAATCAAAAAGTCTAAAAATATCAGCCCTAATCTCTTCTATATTCATTTTTAGAAGTAGTTTGCTAGTTGTTCGAAAATATCTTTTTTGAAGATATTCAATCGCTGTTTAGCCATAATTTTGAAACGGTCATCGTTCCTAACCTCATCGAAAGTTAGCTTATATTTCAACATCAGCTCAATATCTTTCCCGAAAGTGTCTCGGCTTCTATCTCCAATAATAGCAACTCCAAAAATATTATCTTTATTATTCTTATATACCTTTGTCTCTTCGAAACTCTTTCCATTATAGGAAATGTCTCCAAAATATTGGTTTTGCCAAACAAAGATATTGCTGAAATGTTTCGCTAGAACATTTAACCCCTGCAAGGTATCGTTTAGCCCTTGACCACCTTCTAAGATAGTATGTATCATCACATCTTTTCCGGCCTCTTTCAACATATCAATTACTTCATTTTCAATTAGGTAATTACTAAATGGAACGAACGAAGAGGCTCCATTATCAACTACAATAGCATTTGCCTCCTCAGTTAGGAATGTCTCAATTAGAATATCCAGATTTCTCTCATTTATTCTATTACCTTCCATAAGGTTGATATGTCGAACTTCAAGAGCCTTATATTGCGAAAATGTTGGATTTACACTATCGGTATCAAAAGCAAGAACCTTCTCATATTTAGACATCAGATACTGGGTGAGCATTGAGCTAACAAAGGTTTTACCTACTCCCCCTTTTCCTTGAAGCACCATATGAATCATATATCGACCCCTTTTCAATTTGTGATATATTTTATCGTAATTGGTTGTTTAGATAGAATTCCACTATTTGCTATATAGGATAGTGTGAAAGATGTATATTCCGAGAAAATCTAAATTCGACCCGAAAAATGGACACTTTGGAATTTTTGGCGGACGATATGTTCCAGAGACTTTAATGCCAATTCTGTTGGAGTTAGAAAAAGAGTATCTAAAAATCAGATTTGATAAGGAGTTTTGGAAAGAGGTAAATTACTATTTAAAAGAGTATGTCGGACGACCTTCACCTCTCTACTTTGCTAAGAATATTTCAGAAGAGCTAGGAGCAAAGATATACCTTAAAAGAGAAGACCTGAACCACACAGGAGCGCATAAGATAAACAATACAATAGCCCAAGTTCTGATGGCCAAACGACTTGGAAAAAAGAGGGTAATAGCTGAAACGGGAGCAGGACAGCACGGAGTGGCTACGGCAACAGTTGCATCACTTCTAGGATTGGAATGTGAGATATTTATGGGGGCGAAAGATGTAGAGAGACAATCCCTAAATGTATTCAGAATGAGACTACTTGGAGCAAAAGTAAATCCTGTTACCAGCGGTAGCCAAACTCTAAAAGATGCTATGAATGATGCAATCCGCGATTGGGTAACCAATGCTAGGGATACCTTCTATATTATTGGAACTGTTGCAGGTCCTCACCCCTATCCTATGATGGTTAGAGATATTCAGGCAATTATTGGAACAGAAGCAAAACAGCAGATATTGGAAAAGGAGGGGAGGCTACCAGATAAGATAATAGCCCCTATTGGTGGAGGTAGTAATGCTATCGGTATTTTTCAACCCTTTTTAGAAGACGATGAGGTAGAGTGCATCGGTATTGAAGCGGGAGGACTTGGAATTGATACCGATAAACATGGAGCATCTCTAACCAAAGGGCGACCGGGTGTATTACATGGACAGATGAGCTATCTCCTCCAAGATGATGAAGGTCAAATTTTAGAAGCCCATTCAATTTCAGCAGGATTGGACTATCCGGGTATTGGACCTGAACACTCTTTTCATAAAGAGAATGGAACTATCAGATATGACCATATCACAGACCAAGAGGCATTAGATGGTTTTGTTTGGTTGAGTCAAAAAGAGGGGATAATTCCAGCTTTTGAATCTGCTCACGGAATTGCCTATCTCAAAAAGATAGCTGATGAAATTCAGGGAAAAATTGTAATTGTAAATCTCTCGGGACGGGGGGATAAAGATATGGTTCAAGCTCAGAAACTGCTAAATTTTGATGAGGAATAGAGATGAAACAGATAGATACAGCCATTATTGGAGTTAGTGGATATACAGGGGTTGAACTTCTCAAAATTCTCATTCAACACCCAAATTTTCATATTACCTATGTGGCTACGAGTGAGGGCGGGGAAACTATTTCACAACTTTATCCCTCTCTAAAATCTGTCTTTGAAATTGAGGTATCTAAAATAGATATTGATGAGGTGGCTCAAAAAAGTGAATTGGTCTTTTTAGCTCTACCTCATAAAACGGCTATGGAGAAAGTTAAGCAGTTGATGAAATTTCCCCATCTGAAAATAGTAGATTTATCAGCCGATTATAGATTAGAATTGGAAAACTACGAAAAGTATTATCTACCTCATCTAGACCCAGAAAACCTTTCAAATAGTGTTTATGGATTGCCTGAACTCTATCGAGACAAAATCAGAGGTTCTAGACTAATAGCAAATCCGGGTTGCTATCCAACCGCCTCCATTCTTGGGATAGTTCCATTTTTGAAATACAAGAGAGAAGGAACACCTATTATTATAGATGCTAAAAGTGGAGTGAGTGGAGCTGGGAAAAAGTGTTCTGAAAAAACTCACTTTGTAAATATCAATGAAAATATGTTTGCCTACTCTCCTCTAAATCACCGCCACACTCCGGAAATTGAAGAGAAACTAAAACAATTTGGTGGAAAAGATGAAAAGGTGATATTTGTTCCCCATCTTGTTCCTGTAACTCGGGGAATGTTGGTATCTATCTACTTTGAAGTTATACAAGAGTTCGACCCAATAGAGGTTTTAGAAAATTTCTACAAAGATGAACCTTTTATTAGAGTTCGCACAACTCCTCCAACTATGAAAGATGTAGCAGGGACACATTTTTGCGATATTTTTGCAAATCATCGAGGAAATATATTGTATATAGAAACTGCCATAGACAATCTTTTACGAGGGGCAAGCTCACAAGCGGTGGCTAATGCAAATCTGATGTTTGGTATTGATGAGGTTGAGGCTCTTCCAAAGATTGGATATATTCCTTTGCTTCTGTTCGGTATGAGTTGGTAATTTTGACAGGGACAATTTTTCCTAAATTGGAACTATCCCCCTCCACTTTTACCAACAGATTTCCTGAGCTTCTACCGATGAGATAGCCACCTTTTTCCTCTTCTAATAGAACATCTACAACTTTCCCCAATCTCTCTTTGGCTATCTCGTCCATTATTTCAAGGTGTCGCGATTGAAGTTGTTGAAGTCTTTCACTCGCCACCTCATCGGGAACTCTATTTTCCATATAACTCGCTTCTGTATTTGGACGAGGTGAGTACTTGAATGAGAATACTTGCTCAAATCTCGCTATCTCTAAAACTTCCATAGTATCCAAAAAGTCCTGTTCAGTTTCGCTAGGAAAACCAACAATAATATCAGTTGAGATAGAGACATCAGGAACTAAATTGCGAACCTTTTCAACTCTATCTATAAACCACTCTTTTGAATAGCCCCTCTTCATCAATTTCAATATTCGAGTTGAGCCACTCTGTAAAGGGATATGGATAGATTTGGCAATTTTTGGATTTGATGCAAACTCTTCAATAAAATCGTTATCCATATGGAGAGGGTGAGGGGAGGTAAAGCGAACCCGTTCAACTCCATCTATGGCTGTTACCTCTTTGAGGAGTTGGGTAAAGTTAGTTTTTTTATGTTCAATAGAAAATCGCCGACCATAATTATTCACATTCTGCCCAAGTAAAATAAACTCTTTCGCTCCTGCTTCTACCCCTTTTCTCACCTCATCTAATATCAAGTCGGTAGGAATAGATATTTCAGTTCCGCGAGTATGTGGAACAATGCAGAATGTGCATTTTTTATCACAACCAATAGAGATATTTATCATCTTCTTGAATTTGGATACTCCAACTGAGCCGAACTGGTAGAGTGAATCATCATGGTTAATATCAACCTCTACCGCCCCCCTTTGATGAATTACCTCTCTGATTTTGGATACATTCCTAGCACCTAGAACAAAATCAACATATGGAGCTTTTTGAATTATCTCTTTTCCCATATGTGATGCGGTGCAACCTGCCACCCCTATTTTTGCCCCCTCTTTTCTAATCCTATTCAATCCTCCCAGTTCTGAAAATAGTTTATGAACCGGCTTTTCCCTAACACTGCATGTATTGATAATGATGAGGTCGGCATCTTCTGGGGTTGATATTTGATGGTAATTCTCTTTTTCCAATAGAGCTAATAGATTCTCTGAATCTTTATGGTTCATCAAACAGCCGAAAGTCTCTATATATACTTTTTT
>JYMV01027361.1_pt1 | contig 10640 bp, 15 predicted proteins | sample 338911 | NCBI WGS metagenome assembly JYMV01 (sample SAMN03354496, study PRJNA234377) | hydrothermal vent metagenome | biome: Deep sea; feature: Hydrothermal plumes at the Eastern Lau Spreading Center, Western Pacific Ocean; material: Seawater | place: Tonga | collected 2009 | depth 2000 m m
GAAAGAAGCCGGAGACGCAACCGGAGAACGGGTGTGGGAACTGCCCCTGTGGGAAGAATTTGAAAAAGCTGTTAAAAGTGATATCGCCGATCTCAAAAACATCGCCTCACCCGGAGTCGGGGCAGGCACCATCACCGGCGCCGCGTTCCTCAAACCTTTCGCAGGCGACCAGCCCTGGACCCATATCGATATCGCCGGCACCGCATGGGGGGAAGAAAAACCCTATACCACAAAAGGCGCGTCCGGATATGGGGTGCGTCTACTCATCCATTATCTGGAACACCGCAAACGCTAAACGAAATAAGTCCTCTCCATGACAAATGTCATCATCATTTTCATACACCTGTTGGCGGCAGGGGTGGCGCTGGGTAGTCTCATCTATTGCCTGATGGTCTATCTGCCGGTGGTTGAGAAAAACCAGGGCGAACGGGACGAAAACTCCCCGTCCTATAAAATCCTCGACCTTTTATCGCCCACCACGTTCGCCAGCATTCTCATCCTCATCGGATCAGGAGTCTATTACCTGCTCGAAAACTACTCGGCCCAGGTCGGACTCAAACCCGGTTACTACAACCTGTTCGGTATCAAAATGTTGTTCGTGGCGTTGGCGTTTTTTCCAAGCATGTATATGGCCTTCTCGTTAAGAATCCAGATCTCGAACCTCGACTTGAATCCCGGCAACAAAAAACTGGTTCCCAAAACCCTTAAAAAGATGATCGGCTTGAGCCGAATGACCTTGTGGATGTTCGCCATCGCCACGTTCCTGGGAATCTGGCTGGCAAGATATTAACCGGCCAAGCAGCACCAGCGTGACGCTGGACCCATTGGGCAATAACCTTTCAAGCTAACCAAAAGTTATCTCGGCTTCACAAGCCATAGCTATCTACCTACCCTGTTAAGGAGATATATTTCCTCGAATTACTAATAGAAAATTTTCAGTAAAATTTTGGGTTCAAAATTCGGCTCTCTCAGTTTTTAGCTTAATTTTTATCCTTGCCTTTGGTGAGTGGTTATTTCCAAAATATTTAAATAAAATCCCTTTTCGTTTATACGGAGGACTTGAAACGAAGTTAAGGGTTCTCGCCCAATATTCAAAACAATCTCTTTTACCGCAAAATTATATTGCTCTAATAGGGGACTCAAACTCTGTGGGAGTTAGGGATTTATACATCGATTCGAGTAAAAGCTTTCTGAATTGGTATCCCAACTATTCTCCCGCTCATTTTAATAATAAAAAAGTCGGGATAGACGTCATCTCGTTTGGTTTTGCGGGTGCTGGCAGTTTAGATGGTATCTGGAGTGGCCCCATCAATCAGTTTAGACATATCAATGCTAGAGGGTTTGACCTGAAACCTCCCAAAACTATCCTGGTTTTATTTTACGAGGGTAATGACCTTAACAATAGCCTCCAATTTATTAGAGAAAACTATGAAGGAGGTGAAGATATTGAAGAACTTCTTCAGTCTGATAAATTTAATCAACGGTTGAATCACCAGTTCCAGAAATCTATTGATGAAACGGATAGTGGGTTAGAGACAAACTTTCTTTTCACCAAGTTTTTAATCAACTCAGTCAAAAATATTTTTTTAGAAAAATCTAAAAAGGAGGAAGGTTTCCAACACATTATTTTTCCCGCAAAACCCATTACCCAAGCTATTGTGAATGGTAAAATGGTTCTCTTGCCAGTGCATTTGCAAGCACCTCCAACTTTCAGGTTTTCACTTTTTGATAAGAATAAAGGACATGTCGAGGAAAGATTGAAGGTTGGCTATTATATATTTGAAAGGGCCACAAAAAAAATGAAAGGACTCTTTCCTGAATCAGATATAAATATTATTAATCTGCCCTAGGTTCTATCAACTTATAAGATAGTTTCATCCGTCGCATCTTTCAGAGCAAATATGGGTAAAGGCGGAATCGTTGATACCAAAAAGTTGTTCCAGCGCCATCTGGAAGTTTGCCAGGAAATTTTCAAAATCAGCCAAAGGCGTGAAGTCGGATTTTTTGATACAACCCGGTATTTGCGCGATGCCAGCTCCAAAGGTTATATCCACGGGCCAAAAGACTGGAATCACCTGAACGAATCCGGTTACAGAGCTCTATCCGATGGCATTTCTCAATTTATCCTTCACCCGGATGAGCCCTATCCAAACTGCGTCCATATTTCCTAAGCGACTTCTTTTAGAAGAGTATTGCAGATAGGAATATTTTTAAGTAACATGCTACACAGAATTCTTCTGGAGTCCTAGACATGAACGAAATGACAGAACAATCCCCACCCGAACCAGAATCTTCACCCATACCGGAGGCAGAAACTTTGAACAACGAATTGGATGAAGAGAAAATATTTGTGCCGCAAAGTGAACTCCCGTTCCCAGAGCAGGAAATTAATCTCAATGCAGTGTTCCCGGATGAAGAAAGTGACCTCAACGACCTGTTCCCGGATGAAGAAACCCGCATGCTCCTGAAAAAAGTCCAACGCAATAAAAAAGACCTGCACACCATGACCAACCGCTTCACTGAGAAAGACTGGGGTGGGAATGCCCTCACCGACAAAGAACCCACCGAGCCCCTCTCGGAGTGCGAGGAGTAGTCCACGCCGGCTTTTACGGCATCCATTCGCCACTTTCCTGCAGAAATAATACTTCCAACCCCGCACACAATCAGATTAAATAATTATTATTCAAAGGGTTAGACTTTGGGGGTGATTAAATCCCTCGAATGGGGGAATTGACTGCTTGGGCCATTGAGCGCATATTTCAAAATGGACGTAATGAACGTTCAGGGAGAGCTTTAGTTATGAGGATAGGTTGTCTAATTTTCGGGCTTATCGTCATTTTTTCCGGGTGCTCCGGAATTCAGTTAGCCCAAACTGGTCCCGAAGATGTTCAATTTTACGGCGCCGACTGTGCCAAGTCCGGGAATATAGAAGGAACGCAAGCTTACGCAGATTGTATCTTGCAAACATGGAAAATGGCCGAAGAAAAAGAACGTGCTAGACCTCAAAGGGAAGAAATGCTTCTCATGATTAGGGGAAGCGGTATGAATAATGCCCGGAGTGCATATAAGAATCCTTCATATCCCTGGCGTTGACCCCACTGACCTTCCCCAATAAGTTGCCCCCTTTTTAAGTTAGAACTTCCATTTTTGACCCCGTTATATCCTCTTCATTTTTTTAGCCGCCGCCAGAAATAGAAACCGCCTCCCGCCAGGACAAGAAGAAAATAGAATCCGTATTCGATGATCAGCCCATATATATAAACCTTAATGCCCAGGATAATGAATGGCCATATAAAATACAGGATCCCCGCCAGGCCGCATAGCAGGAGAAAGATTTTAAAGTTCAAAATGTGATTCCCATTTAAGTACTGTTTTTAGGTAAAACACAACCGGCGGGTGTGAAGCATGTTGCTTCACAATGGTTCCGCGCCTCCAGTCAGGTTGGGTGCGAAAGGGATCTCTGAATTTTCAAGATTGGCCTGCTTTAAAAGGGGGTCCATAGCGATGAACTGCTTGATATCATCAGTAAGCACTTTACCTTCTTCAGCAATTCCTTCGACATGAAGAGGTACTAACAAGCGTAAGGCTTTTATGCGTAACTCTTTATCATTAGTCGCGTCGATATTTTGGGCCAGGGTCGTATAGCGCTCAAAAAATTTCTGTGCCTTTGTAAGGGTATTCTTCGTCTGGTTGAAATCCAATTTGCGTTTGCGATTCGCTTCAAAATATTCCGCATATTCTGCCCAGACTTCAATTTCCTCAATGGAATGAAAAAGAGATAAATAATATTTAATAAAACCCTCCCGTCCCTCTTTTTTCATCGTGGAAACAAGATAATTAGCCACCTCGTTTATGGGGAGACCATCCTGGCTTTCGCACAGGTAGTTGAGGGTGTCTATGAGGGAGGTTATTTTAGAGTCGACATGAAGTCCAACTATGGAATGTTTGCGTAAAGACGCCCCATTCTCAAATAATTCCCATATCCCACCACGGTCTTTAATCTTTTGAGCCTGCTTTTCAAGGGGACGAAACAGGTCGTAGCAGGCTTTTGAGTTGTCAGCCTGTGCAGGGCCCAGATGCAAAGGCGCAATCACGACGATCGGGATGATCAGGAAAATTTTTAGGAGTTTCATAGGTTACCAGTATACATTGTGAGTTATAAAGGGTCAAAATTGGTATGTCTACGGGGAGCCCACTAGTACCCCTCTGGAGCATGAAGGCAATGGAGGGAAACATAACACGTGGGAGGCAGCTAGCCCCCTCTTTAGGAAAGTGTACCCTGTCATCTGAAAGTGGACCATTTGCATAGAGGCTTCCCAGTTTCCTGCCAACTGTTTCATCCGTTCGAACGCTTTCGATCAGACGTAGGGATTTTTGTGTCCTTCTTCTGCAACCGCTGAAAATGTTGCCACGAACAGAAAGCAGAGGATATCTAAAAATATAAATAGAGTCTTCTTCATCTTAAATTTCTCCACATCCAGGGTTTTGAGTTTTTTGAATTTATTGCCAAGCTTATCATTTCTGGGAAATCCTGTCATCCAGATCACATTTAAGGAATTGAGGGGTTTTGTTTTGCCGTCATTGCGAGGAAGCAAAGCTGACAGATGTCGCTTGATTTCAGGTTCGCTAACTTTTCCCATTGGCAGCATGTTATATCCCCACCTTATCTTTCATGCCCCGGAGGGGTAAGCCTAGTGGTGGGATGCCAGAAAAAGGAGGAAACCACCAGCGCAAGAAAACCCAGATCCATGAACAGCACGTGTTTAGGGTCAAACCCCTCCATATAGAGAATCCGGTTCAGCCAGATCGCTATAAATGACCCCGCATAAACCGGGTCTTGTCTTAAAGTTTCTTCAAGGATGGTCAGCGGACAGGGGATGCCCAGAACCATCAGCAGGGTAACGGCGGCCAGGGCACAGGCATGGATGATGCGGAACAGGCGGGCGTTATAAAAAAGACCGATCGGGAACCCGAGAATGAAAAACAGAACAACGAGAAAATGTAATAGTAGAACCTGTTCAACCATAGAATTAATACCCGGTTTAGGTAGGAAAGTAAACAACCCTTAATCAGTAGGTCGGTACTATGATAAAAATATGGTAGAAATTTACAATATCAAAATTTATTCGTAATTCTATCCTACTTGCCATGAAACTGGAATTCAGTTTCTTGTCCAGCGCGAGGCTCAGAGGAGCGCCAACTTGATAGATCGATTTCGCCAAGATCCCAGATTTAGATGGGAAATGATCGTCTTAGGATGCATGTACATTGGCTACGCGGCACTTTATATGTGCCGCAAGACCGTTGTGATTTCGGGCCCTGCAATGCTCGATGATCCTATGCTAGGCCTGACTAAAACCGCTTGGGGTGCAATTCTTGGCTGGGGTACAGCCGGTACGGTTGCTGGAAAACTCATTAATGGAGTTTTGGCCGACAGATTCGGCGGGCGACGAGTTTTTATTTTGTCCTTGTCCCTTTGTATGCTGGCCACGACTGTTTTCGGCACGATGTCAGGTGTGCTCTTTTTTTCAATCGCTTACTTTGTTGCGTTGTTTGGAAAATCTGCAGGCTGGCCTGCAATGGCCAACCTCATTCGTATTTGGTATCCGCAGAATTGGCGGGGTCGAATATGGGGTATCATTTCTTCTAGCTCAAGGTTTAGTTCAGTGGCCACGACACTGGGACTAGGGAGTCTTTTTCTGGTGATATCTTGGCAAGGTGTAATAGCTACGGCAGTTGCAATAGCCTGTATCGTTCTTTTGGTCATCATTTTCATTCTGAAACAATCTCCAAAAGATGTGGGGTTAGAGGCTACGGCTGAAGAAAAAGCAGTCGAGAAAAAGGCCCATCCTCTGGATGATTTTACTTTGTCCCAAGCATTGCTCTATTTTGCTAAAAGCCCTCGGGTTTGGCTGATCTGTTTAAGCATTACTTGCCTCACGGTTCTTTTTGAGATCCAAGGTTTTATTCCAATTTATCTGAAAGAAACATTTGGATTGACCGCTGGAATCGCTGTGATGACATCTTCTGCTTTTCCCATTGGTTGTTTGATTTCTGCGCTTTTAGTAGGTTTTGTTTTCGACGTTATCAGTAAGAGAACCCGCATTTTTGTTCTCGGTGGCATGATGGTGTTTTCTGTACTTTGTCTGGAGGCACTGCTGCTGATTCCCTCATTTGGTTTGACCAATACATTTGCACTCTGGATCACTTTGGCAGCCATCATGCTTTTTGGTGTGGCGATATCACCCTGTTATTACATCCCAATGAGCGTATTCTCAGTTGATTTTGGCGGCGTTCGCTGTGGCGTCTTGGTTGGAATTATAGATGCTGTGGGTTATTCATTTGCCATGGCTTTTGATTTCATCGGCGGTGCCGTGGCAGACCGAGCCGATGGCTGGAGCCAGTTTTTAACTATCTTACTGGCTGTTTCGGCCGTAGGGGCGGTGACACTATCGTTGTTTCTCATTCTCGAATATCGCGCTGATACACTGGAGTTCAGAGATGGGAACCGAATGAAACAGAGAGGAACAGGCGGGAGTTAAAATAAAGACTGATCGGGAACCCGAGAATGAAAAACAGAGCAACGAGGAAATTTATTAGTAGAACAAGTTCGACCATAGATCCCAAATTATACGATAAGTGGGGTAAGGTGTATTGGAAACTACTTTAAGGAAGGTATTTAATATTCCCCCACTTTTGAGCTGCAAAATAAGACCGACCGCTGGAGCCTGAAATGAAGGACTGACCACTAGGCGTGAGGCTAATGAAAATCCCAGCCCGGGCAAGTGAAAAACCCACGACTTTTTTAAAGGATTTACCCCCCCGACTCTCAAAAATCAACAGTAGCCGGGATTGACAGCGAATGGGAACGGCTCTACAAATTCAAATTTCATTATTGGGACCGCTATATCGGGTATTTATTTGTATTAAATGCGGGTGGGCTCCTTGCTATCCTAACCCATATGGGGGTGTCTGGCATCCAAGCGGTAAACGCGGGGCATAAAACAACCTTGTTATGTTTTTTTAAGGGAATTGTTCTTTCTCTGCTTTTAAATGTTCTGCTTGCCCACCTAACGAGGACGATACTGGCGATTTCTATGATGGGAAGCTGGGTTATGAGGATTTATTCAAACGGGCGAAAGAACTACGGGCGGAGGCAGGCAGTGAATTTGATACCGTTGGAGGTTGCGCCCTTGTTTATTGGTTTGTTGGTGTTTTCTCTGGTTGGAATGCAATTTTTTAGCACTACCTCTCTTAGGGAATGAAATTCATGGAAAACTTTTCTCACAAAATCATGATCTGGTCGGCGGTGGCCAACACCGTTATCACGACCCTGGCATTCTTTTTCTTTGTTATTAAGGAAATAGTGCAATGACCTTCGACGGGATCAAAGCTACGATATGGAACCTTCTCGGGGCTGGCATTTACTGGTGCGTGGGAATAGGTGCGGTGTTTCACACCATCCTCGGTTATTGATACCCCTGCTACCCTTGCAGGGCATGCGTGATGTCCTCTTCATTATTCTTCATGCCCTGAAAGGGTAAAGGCAATGGTTAGACATCACAGGCTCACGAAAGTTAAGGTAAAATATCACGGACAGGGCTCCGCGCAATGACGAAACATGGCTATCCTTTTACATACCCCGGATAATAAGCTGGCCTGGAATTCCGTGTGAAAGCTCAATCAACAGGAAGGCTAGATATTTTTATTTCACAATTGTTTCAGTAAATTAAGACCCTCTTGGGTTATGCGGACTCTACCGTTAAAGCTGTCATTAGTATGGAATTCTTCATGTTCAATAAAGTTTGCAATATCCAATGCACTTATATGGAGCATCAGATCCCTGTCCTTGGAGTCGAATGGAATACTGTATTAGAACCCATCGTCGCTGGATTTCTCGAGATGTAATAGAAACTCTTGCATGAAATTTAGGTCCTCTTCTATCGCTTTTCTCCTGAATTTTATTTTTTATCCGCATCCGAATTGATTGAAAAAAATTCCGCCATCAATGCACTATTGCTTTTACCTGATTGGTTTTCTTTCTTATCTCTGCCTGAATTTTTATTGGGGTTTTCAGGGGTTGATTCAGGCTGGTCTTGATCGTCCGTTAAAACAAACAAGTTTACTTCCTCATGGTTAAACCTGTTCTCCCCGTATTAACTAAAAGCAATAGTGGTGCCAGATGATTCCATGTCAACCAAAATATATAACTACTTATAAATAAACAGGTTGTTGTGACATAGCGTAATTTCCATCTTTTGAAAAACGACCCAAAACCATAAATGTATTGTTTTTATAATATTTTTTTGTTTTGTTGTTGGTAATAAAGTTGTTTAAAGGGATCAACTGCAAGACATTCCGCGTACTATTCTTGTCGGGACAATTTTTTAAATGGGCTGGGAAGAAATATCACATACCCCTCCGAGGCATGATCCTTCGACGAACTCAGGATGACAGTCGATAAAGCCCGTAAGGAACAGGCGGTCACGTCAGCTTCACCGCCAAATGGGCACCATACCTAGTGGGCGGCGCGCTGGCAATGGGTTCGGTATGGATTCTAAATCCGCTAATTTAACAACGTGTTAAGTCAAAACAACTGCTGTTTTTAGCCTCCGCAACCTGTGCTACACTGGGTGCATCTACCTACCTGCAACTGAAAGACTGAAAGAGGGATGACATGTTTTTGTCGCGCATACGGCTTTTCGCATTGATCGCATTTGTTATCCTGACAGCGGACTTTGCCCAAGCGACCACACCGAAAAACCCGGCAACCAAACTGGGCACCGTCTCGTTCCCAACCTCTGGTAACGGGCAGGCGCAACAGCATTTCCTGCGCGGCGTTGCCGCTCTGCACTCTTTCTGGTTCACCGAAGCGCTTGATGCGTTCCAGCAGTCTACCGAGGCCGATCCCCATTTCGCGATGGGATACTGGGGACAAGCCATGGCCCACAACCATCCACTCTGGGAAGAACAAGAGGCCCTATTGGCAAAGGCCGCACTTTCTAAAATCCCGGATATCGCAAATTTAACGCGGCGGGAACAAGACTATATTCATGCCGTCCGGCTACTTTATGGGGATGGCAAAAAACCCATCCGCGATAAAGCTTATTCCAAAGCAATGGAAAAAATTTATGGCAACTATCCGGATGATCTGGAGGCCGCCTGTTTTTATAGTCTGTCTCTTTTAGGCCTGGCAAGAAATGCAGAAAACAAATTGCAGTTGCAGGTCGAGTCGGGTGCCATAGCGCTGGAGGTTTTTCAGAAGAGTCCCGATCATCCTTGCGCCGCGCATTACGCCATCCACGCCTTCGACAATCCGGATCTGGCGCGGCTTGCCTTACCTTCCGCCAAACGTTTCGCCAAAATCGCTCCGGCATCGCCTCACGCTCAGCATATGCCGGCGCATATCTTTGTGCAGCTTGGCATGTGGCCGCAAGCGGTAAAATCCAATAAAAATGGGTGGACCAGTTCTGTCGATTGGGTGGAAAGAAAAAACCTGCCGAAAAGCGAACGCGGTTACCACAGCCTGCAATGGCTGCACTACGCCACCCTGCAACAGGGGCTCATTAAAGATGCTGCTACGGTTTTTGCCATCCAGCAAAAAGATATGCGGGAAGGAATCCAGTCCAAATCCAATTTAAGAGCCGCAAAATATTATCCCCGCATGCTCGCCGCAGCCATTATTGAGACCGAGCAATGGCAGGAAGCAGAACGACTCACTCCGCCAGACGGATGGAAACCTAAAAGCTATTCCAGGGCCGCAACTAATTTCGTCCGCGGATTCGCCGCCGCCATGCAGGGGAATAATGAAGAAGCGAAGAAACATCTCGTAGAGTTAAAAACCATCCGCGAAAAAGGGTTTCGCGAAAACTATTTCAAACGCCCCGAAAGCCTGCAAGTGTGGGAACTGGAAATCCAGGTTGCGATAAAGCTTCACCAGAGAGATTATGACGCCGCCATCCAACTCGCGAAACAAGCAACGTTGGTAGAAGAAAAACTTCCGGCGCCGTCCGGGCCGCCGCGTATACTCAAGCCTACTTACGAATTACTGGGTGAAGTTTATCTTCAAGCCGACAAACCGATTCAGGCACAAGAGCAATTCGCCATCTCCCTGCAGCGGCACCGCAACCGAATCCGCTCTCTGGTTGGGGCCGCTCGCGCCGCCAGAGCAAGTGGCGACAAATCCACGGCGAAAGAAACCTATGAACGTTTACTCAGCCAGTTAAAAAATGCCGACCCAGGTTTTCCTGAACTTGCAGAGGCAAAGAGATATTTGAATGAATAATCCCCGCCTCCAAGTACCAACAGGGAATAGGGTAATGCCCGAAAAGCTTGCGGGGGTGGCCTGGAATTCCGTGTGAAAGCTCAATCAACAGGAAGGCTGGATATTTTTATTTCACTATTGTTTTCAGTAAATTAAGACCCTCATGGGTTATGCGGACTCTACCGTTAAAGCTGTCATTAGTATGGAATTCTTCATGTTCAATAAAATTTACAATATCCAATGCACTTATGATGGAGGAGCATCAGATCCCTGTCCTTGGAGTCGAATGGAACACTGTATGAGAACCCATCGACGCTAGATTTCTTGAGAAGTATAAGAAACTCTTTGGTGAAATTTAGGTCCAGTGCCATCGCTG
>JYMV01031926.1_pt1 | contig 10640 bp, 9 predicted proteins | sample 338911 | NCBI WGS metagenome assembly JYMV01 (sample SAMN03354496, study PRJNA234377) | hydrothermal vent metagenome | biome: Deep sea; feature: Hydrothermal plumes at the Eastern Lau Spreading Center, Western Pacific Ocean; material: Seawater | place: Tonga | collected 2009 | depth 2000 m m
GCGGCGCAATTGTTCACTGACAAAGAGGTGCCGACAGCTGTTGCATCAGGCCAGATCGAAATGGGTTCTGCAAGCTTGGTGCGATTTGCAGGGACAATCCCAGCCGTCGATATTTTTTCTGTACCATTTCTCTTCAATTCGCTCGAGCTTGTAGGTGCGGCGACAGATCCTGATTCTAAAATTCGACAGTTGATCGATCAGGCGATGGCGGAAAAGGGTGCCCGGCCCTTGTGGTGGCAGCCGTATGGTCTGACCGTCTTACTGACGCGTGGCAAACCGGTCACTCACCCTGATCATATGCAGGGACTAAAGATTCGAACTTTTGGAAAAGCATTGGAAATGTTTGTCAATACGGTTGGAGGTGCGGCAACGAACATAGCAGCATCGCGCCAATACCTGGCTTACGAGCGCGGTACTGTCGACGGAGGCATGACCGGTATGCTTAGCGTCCAAGAAAGAAAACTGTTTGATGTCATGGATCACCTTTCCATGACACATCATTCCGATATCGAGTTCGTGGTGGTCATTAACGAGCGTTTCTGGCAGCAGCTAGACCAAACGCACCGAGATATTCTGACTGACGCTGCGCGCCAGGTGGAGAAAGAACTGCGCGTCGAGTTTACGAAGATCGAAGAAAAAGCGACCCAGATTGCTATCAAAAATGGGCTCGAAATTCACCACCTGAGCGCAGAAGAAAAAGCTGCGTGGGAGCGGGTCAGCGCACCTTTGCGTGAGTCCTATGTCAAGAACGCGGGCGATATTGGCGTGGAATTAATGTTGGCAACGGAAGCCTTGCGTGATCGGCTAGCCCGCTGATTGGTGAGGAGCTGTTGGCGAAAATCATCCGTGCGATCGACCGATTGTGTGTAGTAGCTGCCGGGTTGGCGGCGGTTCTATTCTTCGTCATAGGGCTGATTGTCACCTATGAAGTCGTGATGCGGTATGTATTCTTGAATCCGACACGTTGGGTTGAGGAAAGTGCCCGCGTGCTGCAGGTTTACGGGGTCTTTCTGGCGTGTGCATGGCTGGTAGGCCGGCGAGAACACATCCGAATTACCGTTGTTTCAAGTTTGCTGGGGACCGGTGCGCAATTATGGTTGGCTCGTCTGTCGTTGCTGGTGGTGGCGGCAGTGTCTGGGACAGGAGCTTGGTATTCGGGTGCGCTGATGCGATTCTCGATATCGATTGGCCAGCGGACCGATTCCACTTTGGAATTACCGATGTGGTTATTGCAAGCTCCCCTGGTCCTTGGTCTTATGCTTGCAGCTCTTCAAGCGTTTGCCGTAATGGTCGATAGTTTTGAGCATCCGGAACGCCTAAATGATGCTGCTCGCGCGCCAGATTTTTAAGGCGATGACGACGGCTCTCATTTTAATCGGTTTACTTTCGCTGTTGCTCGCAGGGGTAGACATTGCTTTTGCTATGGCTGGCCTTGGAGTCGTGCTGTTACTAACCGCTGATCTTTCCCCATTGATTATGCCGCAAGCGATGATGGCGAGCATGGACAATTTCATCCTGCTCGCGGTGCCGTTATTTGTTCTTATGGCGAATGTGCTTCTCCGTGGGGGTGCTGGCAATGATTTGTTCGACGCCGTGCAAAGTTGGGTGGGACATTGGCCAGGTGGCATGGCGGTGGGGACAATTCTCTCTTGCGCAATTTTTTCTTCGATCTCGGGCTCATCTGTGGCGACGGCTGCCACAATCGGAACGGTAGCAATTCCGGCTATGATTTCGCGCGGATACGAGCGGCGTTTCGTGTACGGGTTATTGGCGGCAGGTGGCACCATTGGAATTCTGATTCCCCCGTCTATTCCGATGATCGTGTTCGGTTTTGTTATGTCGGAATCGATTGTTGATTTGTTTTTGGCGGGCATTGGCCCTGGTCTTTTATTGACAGCGCTATTTGTGGTTTACGTTGTTGCATGGGCCCATTTTGGGGGAGGGCAACGTGCGGCGCCGCGTGCGTCTTGGACTGAGCGCTGGCGTGCTACCTTACGGGCATCGCCTACTTTGGCGCTTGCTGTGTTGATATTGTTCGGAATTTATTTTGGGGTTTTTACCCCCACCGAAGCGGCTGGGGTCGGATTTGTTGCAGCGTTGGTAATTACTTTGGTTATACAGCGTTCGCTTTCAACCGGAGAATTGTTCGCGATTGCGCGTGAATCGGCGCGGACTACGGTGATGGTTTTATTCATCATTGCGGGAGCTAAGGTATTTGGCCAGGCAATTACGCTTTACCAGGTTCCGCAGGCGGTTACTGCTGCGGTGGTGGTTAATTTAGTTTTACCCGTGGCGTTTGTCGGCACAATTTGTGCCCTTTTGCTCGTGATGGGGTGTGTTCTTGAAACTTTGTCGATGATGTTGTTAATGCTGCCGATTATTGAGCCGTCCTTACGCGACCTTGCTATCGACCCTATCTGGTTTGGGATCATTTTCACGATGATGATGGAGTGTGCATTGATTACACCACCGGTTGGGCTCAATTTATTCGTGATTCAGGCGGTGGCCAGTGATGGTGTTCACGCCGGTCGGGTTTCCACGGCAGAGGTGGCCCGTGGCGTGTTTCCGTTCGTGCTTTTGATTCTGTTGTGTGTTGCTCTAGTGATTGCGATGCCCGAAATAGCACTCTACATCCCGTTTCATTTGTGACGTTGATGATTTGTGGGAGGACTTTAATGTTTGCCACACCGCCGGATATTGAAACCCGCGTCTTCGCGAGTCTTCCGGATGAATTTCGACGATCCGCACGGAGTGATTGGGCAAATATCCAGATGCGCGGGCAGGAGCTCGATAGTTTTCTGGAAGGTCCCTCCTTTGATTTGGAAGGCAATCTTTACGTTGTTGATATCCCCTTTGGGCGCGTGTTCCGCATTTCTCCAGACGGAAATTGGACACTGGTCGTCGAGTACGATGGAGAACCCAACGGGTTAAAGTTTGACCGTGAGGGGAGGATGTTTATTGCCGATCACAAGCACGGAATCATGGAGATAGACCCTATTACTGGGGCAATAAAGGTGGCGCTCGACAGGCCGACGCTGGAACGTTTCAGGGGCGTTAACGACCTGTTTTTTGCTTCTGACGGCGCTCTATATTTTACTGATCAAGGGCAGACAGGGCTTCACGATCCCAGAGGAAGGCTCTATCGCCAGAGTTCCGACGGGGCCCTCGAATGTTTACTGGACGCTATTCCGAGTCCCAATGGTCTTGTCATGAACGTTGATGAGACGGTGCTTTATCTCGCGGTGACACGCGACAATAGTGTTTGGCGAGTGCCATTTTTACTTGATGGAATGCCCTCCAAGGTGGGCGTATTCCTACAGCTATCTGGTGGGCTTGCCGGCCCTGATGGCCTGGCACTGGATGAGGCAGGTAATATAGCGGTAGCCCACGCCGGACTCGGCACCGTTTGGCTGTTCAGTTTACTCGGTGAGCCGGTAGCCCGCATCCGATCCTGCGCCGGAGTCATGACCACCAATGTCGCTTATGGTGGGCATGATCGAAAAAAACTTTACATTACTGAATCGGAGACGGGCACAGTGCTTGTTGCTGACATGCCTGTTCCCGGTAAATCTATGGTTGGTCAGACATGAGTTGAAACTTTGTCAGCAATTGGCGAGTTATTTTGTAACCGATGTACGTTTGGCATTCTCGATCAGGCGATTTTCAGTCCGAGTCCGGTGCGGTCCAAAAAGCCACGCAGAGATTGTGCACATTGTTCTGCATGTGAAAACACAACACCATGACGCGCGTTCGGTATCACATCCATTTCCGCGTCCGGGATCGCGTCGCGAATTTCAAGGGTTATAGCTAGTGGCAGAAACGGGCTGTTGTCTGCAGCGATTAAATGGACGGGAGTTGTAATAGAGGAGAGTTGGGGGCTGAGATTTATCTCTAGAAGCATTTCTCCGTGTCCAAGGACAGATTGGGGTGCGCTAGATGCTTGCGTGTTTGCAAACCAACTTTCCGCGGCTTGTGTTAGGCCGCCAGGATAGAACCGCCGTCCCATCATCCGTTCGGACCAGCCATCCATGCCGTGTTCTGCGATGTAATCCCGCCATTCCACCAACCATTGAACTGCGCCACCGTTATGTGGGCTGGTGCATGGAGTAACGCTCAATAATCTGCCCGGATGGTGAATAGAGAGGTAAAGTCCCATCGCGCCTCCCATGGATTCACCAACAAAATGAAATTTATCGACGCCTGCCGCGTCAGCGACGGCCAGCACATCCTCGGCGAGCAGCTCAAACGACCAATCGAAGCTCTCGTCCGGAATATTTGAGCGGCCATACCCGCGCACATCGAATGTGAGGATACGATAACGATCAGACAGAGCTGGGGGCCAGCCTGCCCAAATGCCGCTATCGATGGCGACGCCATGATGGAACAAGATTGTTTCTGGGGTGTCCAGCCAGGGCGGTGTCGCATCTAAAACTTCGAAGTGAAGTGCACCTTTATCCGTATTGATCTGCGGCATAATTTATCCCAGTGTTCAGTTACGAAGGTTCCGGCGGCGGTTGCTTGCCAGAAAGAGAGATTAAATACATTTTGACAATCTGTTTGGATGGTCGCAAGCCGCCGGCCCAAAGGCTATAATGCCGGCCCTAACCCTCACGTCAATTTTCAAGATTATGAGCCAATCACTTCGACCAAAGGATGCCGCCACCCTGGTTCTAGTCCGCCATTCTCGTGGCGAACCAGAAGTATTGCTCGGCCAACGCCATGGTGCTCATGCCTTTATGCCGAACCGCTATGTGTTTCCGGGCGGGAGGGTTGATCCGAGCGATAGTCGAGTGCGTCCAGCAACGCCTCTAGATCCCGACGTAGCGGCGAGGTTGGAAAAAACTTGTGGGGCAGCCCGTGCGCGTGCCCTCTCGGTAGCGGCGATCCGTGAAACCTACGAGGAGACGGGCTTGATGTTAGCGCGTCCGATGCCGGACGGTCATCCGACTAGCAATGGTACAGCTTGGGCCGACTTCTCTACGCAGGGTTTAGGCCCTGCACTCGATCGGCTCGATTATGTGTGTAGGGCAATCACTCCACCGGGACGGCCAAGACGATTCCACGCGCGTTTTTTTATGGCTGACGAAGTTCATTCGCGCGGAGAGATTAAAAGTAGCGGAGAACTGCTCGATATAAAATGGGTGCCGCTCACGGAAGCCGTTACCATGCCGATCCCTTCGATCACTGGGCACGTGCTCAAGGAGGTCATGAACCTCATTGAACATCCACCGGTCGCCGGAAAGATCCGGACAATCCCGGTCTATCAGCGCCGCAATGGGCAGGATACTTACGACCGGGAATAGCGCGGATCCTTACTTGCAGCTAATGGTCACTGGCACCAAACACGCGAACAGAATTTTAAGACAATTATGCCAACACGAGTGCCATCTGGACACAATGCATGGCAGCCAGACCTTACCGTTGAATTGGGTGATAGAGAGTATCGATTTCGGGCTTGCCCTCACATTTTGCGCGGCCAGTGTTGACCATATGTATCAGGTGAGCCAGCACAGAACGGCCGGCTGCGCGGTACAGACGTGGATCCACTTTCGTATATAACCGCTCAACCATCGAAGGGATGGCAACCAACCCTTCATCAAGACATGTCAAAATTTGAACTTCTCTTTTCTCACGATGGTCAATAAATGCGCCGACGAATGGTCGCGGATTTTCAATTGCTGGGCCGTGGGTAGGCCAATACCGTATCTCTTCTCGCACCATTAGCTTACGAAGCGACTGCAGGTAATCACCCATATCTCCGTCGGGTGGTGAAATTACTGATGTCGACCAACCCATCACGTGATCACCCGAGAACATGATGTTTTCTTCGCGTAACGCGAGACAGAGATGATTTGAGGTGTGACCCGGAGTGTGAATGGCCTCCAATGACCAACCATCACCGCTGACGACATCCCCATCGCCTATTGCATAATCGGGTACAAAATCACGGTCCGCACCTTCTTCTACTTGGTATGTACCGCTTGGAGTACCGTGCGGTCCGAACCCCCACGTTGTAGCACCAGTTGCTGCCTTTACGGAGGGCGTGGCGGGGGAATGGTCGATATGAGTATGGGTGATTACGATGTCGGTAACAGTTTCACCACGCACTGCCTCAAGTAATGAGTCGATATGCTCTGGGAGATCTGGTCCGGGGTCGATAATCGCGACTTTGCCTCGTCCAACGATGTAGGTGCCCGTTCCGTGAAGAGTGAACATACTTGGGTTGCGTGCGACGACGCGTCTGATAAACGGCGATAGATCGGCGGGCCTGCCGTAGTCGAATGTTAGGTCTCGCTTAAATGGGATATTTGTCAATTAACAGTCCAGCTGGTCGGCAAGGTCGAGGAAGTCTTCTGCTACAAAATCAAATTTGTGTTTGGGGTCAAAGTCAAAATCCTGATTCGGGCCATATTCAGTTGGCCGGCGCACAAAAGCGGTCCGTAGTCCGACCGCCGCCGCCGCTACTAGATCGCCATTGTGAGCTGCGACCATGAGCGCCTGTTGAGGTTCGAGGCCAAGGAGGCCCACACTGATGCTATATGCCTCAGGCTGCGGCTTATAGTGGCCGGCAACCTCTGCGCCGAGAACCATATCCCATGGGATGCGGGCACGTTTCGCCATGTTCACAATTAGGGCAACGTTTCCGTTAGACAGAGATGCCAGAGTGAATTTTTGTTTCAGACGTTCCATACCAGCGACGGCGTCCGGCCAAGGGTCGAGCCGGTGCCAAATTTGGTTCAGATGTTTGAGATCGGTTTCACTTAACCCACCCAGTCCAAATTGATCGCTTAGTTGGTTGAGGTTCATACGATGAAGCGCGTCCAAGTTGACCCAGCCCATTTGATCCTCGCGCACTTTCTCCATGGCGGGTTGGTATAGCCCGCGCCACGCATCAGCAAAGGCGAACCAGTCTATTTCCAGGCCCTTCTTGGGACCCCATGTTGCTCCTTCGCGGGCGATTGAATTTCGCCAATCTACGACTGTGCCAAACACGTCGAAGGTGAGTGCGCGAATTTCCATTTCGGGCATAGTTCTAGGTTCCGGATCAAGCTTCCATCAGATACTGAGATACCGCGTCTTCATTCCAATTTATCCCTGTTCCGGGTCGGTCTGGAACCAAGAGGTGACCATTTTCTAGCGTATACGGCTGTGTAAGAATTGGATTACACCAGTCCTGCCACTCGAGCCAGTGAGCCGTTTCAGTAACCCGCATTAGATGGGCAGAAACCTCGGGGTACAGATGTGTGGACATTGGCACCCCAGATGCGCCCGCGATCGCGGCCGAGCGCAACCAGCCTGTAACGCCGCCGATACGCATCAAATCTGGCATCACGTAATCGCCAGCTTTGGCCTCGATCGCCTCGTATAATGCGCGCGGTCCATAAAAATTTTCCCCCAATTGTACTGGAGTTGCGAGTTCGCGAGTCAATTGGGCGTAGCCCGTTATCTCGTCGTACGGGATTGGCTCCTCGAACCAGTAGAGGCCTTGGTCATCAAGTGCATGGCATCGCACTAGTGCATCTCCAAGGTTTTGGCCCTGATTGAAGTCGCACATTAGATTGACGTTATCGCCAACAGCGCGGCGGACAGCATCCACTGCGGCCAAGTCCTCCGCAAGCCTATCTCTTCCTACGCGCAATTTGAGAGATGTGAAGTTTCCCTCTGCCGCTAACTCAGCTGCTTCTTCCTCTAGGCTTTCCAGTGGAGTAAGCCAGAGGCCATTACTGTTGTATGCTGGTACAGGGCCCAGGTCCCCACCCAACAGCCGGACAAGCGGGAGATCAGATGCTTTGGCAAGTGCATCCCAACAAGCCATATCAAGACCCGAGACCGCAATCATTGAGACGCCTTGAAGGCCGATCAGACTAAGCGCCTTGCGGTTCGCTTGAAAATCGTCAAACGGGGCAATTGGTTTATCTTTGCGCGCTGCAACCAGATCATGGATGGCCGGAATGATGTATCGAACCGATTGCGCAAGATAGGGTTCGAGATACGCGCGTCCAACTATTCCTTGGTTGGTTTCTAGGTCAATTAGAATTAATGGCCAGTCTTCGTACAGGCCGACCCGCGACACCACGGGTCGCTTCAACGGCACCAGGACCGTGCGCGTTTTAACGCCGCGATAAGTGAGTGTTTCAATTGTCATGGAAAGTCTTGCTTGGTGGTGGCATTGTTTATCGTGCGCCAGATCCGCTCCGGGGTCAGTGGCATATCTATATGTTTTATCCCAAACTCTTTAAGCGCGTCGACCACGGCATTGACCACTGCTGGCGGTGCACCCGCCGCGCCGGCCTCACCACAGCCCTTAAACCCAAGCGGATTGGCCGGGCAGGGGGTCGGATTGCTGATGAATTCGATTGGAGGTATCTCGTCGGCACGAGGAATATTGTAGTCCAGAAATGAACTGGTATGGAATTGGCCCGCATTGTCATAATATGTACGTTCGAACACAGCTTGACCCAGACCTTGTGCGACGCCGCCATGGACCTGACCTTCTAGAAGAAGGGGGTTGAGAACAACCCCAAAATCATGAACAACTAAATAGCGCACGATAACCAGTGACCCTGTTTTGGGATCTAGCTCCACCTCGCAGAGATGGCACCCGTTGGGGAAAGTGTGGTTGGAAGGCACAAACTCGCCGGTGCCTTCTAATCCTGGGGTCATGCCTTCGGGCAATAGTGTTGGATCATAAGCGCTTGCGGCTACAGAACTCCAATCCATTGCATGGTCGGTTCCTGCAACAGTGAAGTAGCCGCCCGAAAATTCGATATCGGCACTCGAAGCTTCTAAAAGGTGACTCGCTATTTCCTTGCCTTTATCGATGATAGCGTCGGCTGCCTTAGACATTGCTGCACCACCTACCGGTATGGACCATGAGCCGCCAGTTCCCTTGCCTTGGGCGACAAGGTCAGTATCTCCCTGGATCACTTTTACCTGACTTGGCTGGACACCTAACAGTTCCGCACTGATTTGGGCATATGCTGTCTCGTGTCCCTGGCCACTAGACATAGTACCGATTAGAACGGTGACTCCACCGTCAGCCGCGACTTTGATCTGTGCGTCTTGGGTTATGCCATGGCCACAACGTTCAACATAGTTTGCAAGTCCAATTCCGCGCCTCCGCCCACGTGCCCTTGCTTCGGCGCGGCGCGACACCATACCGTCCCAATCCATCCGGCGAAGTCCTTCATCAAGGTTGCGCTCAAAAAGCCCTCCGTCATACGTCAAACCTAGTGGAGTTTCATACGGGAAGGCATCGGCCGGGATCATGTTGCGGCGACGCAGTTCTACACGATCGATGTTCAGTTCATCCGCTGCTTTGTCGATGAGGCGTTCAAGGAGGTAGATTGCCTCGGGGCGTCCCGCACCGCGATACACATCCGTGGGGACAGTGTTGGTAAACATTCCGCGAACCCGTACGTGGATAGCCGGAGTTCGATAGGTGCCCGCTAATGCCGGTTGATTAAGTACAGGTGACATGGCTCCTCGGCCCGATATATAGGCGCCAAGGTTTGCGGTTACATCGACTAGCATTCCAAGGAAATTGCCGTCCTGGTCGAGCGCCAGTTCTCCATGGGTAACGTTGTCGCGGCCGTGGAAATCAGTGATGAATGCGTCACTACGTTCCCCCACCCATTTAATCGGGCGATCAAGCATTCGTGCGGCCCAGATCACAAGTGCCTGTTCGCCATACATTGAGTTTTTTGAGCCAAACCCCCCACCCACATCGCCGATTACAACCCGAAACTGATCTTCCGATTCGTTGAAAATTGCCGCCAAGTCGGCGCGTAAAGGGTGTGGCATCTGGGAGGTGGTATAAAGCGTGCTGCGACTCTTTATGGCGTCATGCACGCCAATTGCCGCACGACATTCAATAGCGGCAATCGCGACACGGTTGTTAATCACGTCAATTTCGACCAAATGTGCAGCCTGACGAAGTGCAGTGACAACTGCGCTCATGTCGCCGCCTTGCCAAAGGAAAGCAACATTAAAGGGGGCTTTGCCAGGCCATAACTCGGGTGCGCCGTCACTGGCGGCCTCTTCGAGCCCAACGGACGTGGGCAACGACTCGTATTTCACCTCGATTAGGTCTAGCGCCCTAGCGGCTTGCTCCGCCGATTCCGCAACAATCATGGCCAAAGATTCTCCCACATAGCGAACCACATCCTGCGCTAACAAAGGAAAGTCTGGGGCGTAGCCCGGCGGAGCATTTTCCGGCATGAACCAAACAGGCAGTCCACCCAAACCTGCGTTTGCTATATCTGCCGAGACATATACGGCACACACGCCGGATGCCGACTTTGCTTTCTCTACATCAATCTGAACGATCCGCGCGTGTGCGTGGGGCGAACGTAGAAACTCAGCACGCGCTTGGTTTGGAAACGACAGGTCATCGACATATCGACCTCGGCCAGTGAGCAGGCGAAGATCTTCCTTACGCGTTAGGGGTTGGCCAACACCGAATCTAGGCATTCGAGTCTATATCAAATATTAAGTGGCTTATGACGATAAAGCATCTACCTGCTGTGACCAAGCTTTCCGGGATCCTTATGTTTTCGACATGACACATATCCTGCGACGGTTTCATTGCACCATGCTCAGCAAGTTGTTATCGGTTAAGGAATGGGGCTGAACCAGCG
>JYMV01038907.1_pt1 | contig 10639 bp, 5 predicted proteins | sample 338911 | NCBI WGS metagenome assembly JYMV01 (sample SAMN03354496, study PRJNA234377) | hydrothermal vent metagenome | biome: Deep sea; feature: Hydrothermal plumes at the Eastern Lau Spreading Center, Western Pacific Ocean; material: Seawater | place: Tonga | collected 2009 | depth 2000 m m
TAATAAAACGCTAATATACATATAAACATCCATATTTATACATCAGGAAAAACATATAAAAAAATATTTTTTTTGCGAAGTTTCCCTTTAAACCACGAAAATTTAAATCCAACGAAATACAATTTTCCCATTCATTGTTGTTTGTAATGTTTGAAACCACGAATTCAAGAATCCATGGATCAAATGCATTCTGTAGAAACCACGAAGATTAGTGCCAATGAATAAAAGTACTTTCACAGTATTTGTATGACTAAAAAGTGAAATTTCCCATATATGCATATGTTTTTTCCTTCTAGCCCATCTTTACAGTTTTCATGATATAAGCTTTTTATTTTACAAGATATTTGTACATATACTAAAGGTGTGCATATTATCAGGATTTTATTTCTCTCTCAATTTTTCACAATATTTTGGGTAAACTTCCCATCAGGGGTTCAAAATTATGTTTTTTTATGTCAAAGGTCCTGCACTGTTTAGCTTTAAATCCCAAAGGACCACCTCATTGTTAGAAAGGTCCCTTTTTCAGAACATTTGAAGCAATTACATGTATCTGTAAACAATTTGTATCTTTTCAATTGTTCATGTTTACATTGTTATGAGAAGCTATAACTCAAAACTGTTTCAAATGCAGAAAACTTATGGGGAAAGTGCCAATATTCTGCCAAAAGATGTGAAATTTGTGCACCAGTTCTTTGTCAGCAGAAAAAAAGCAACAACAGATGTATTTATTGGACTTGGGGATAATAAATATAATAATAAGACTCTAAGATCTAATTTAGTTTATAAAGCTTTGTTTAAAGAAAAATATGTGATCGGAACTGCCTTTGAAACTGGAATACAAAATGAAATATAACAGAAAAGAATGGTTTAGATCATTTCAAATTGAAAATAAATGTTAGAGTATACCGAAGGGGCAATCAAAAATGGGCAATCCAGAGAAACTGGCAACCTAGGGTACACAAGACGAAGAAAAACAAATCAAAAACACGACACAATATGTGTTGGACATCACTATACGTAAGCAAACACAAATAACATAAATAAGACATTACCCTCCTAAAGCAACTGGAGGTAGAGACGAACTGAACATTGTTTTTATGTGGAAATCGTAATGAACATCACAACATGGAACTCAGAACATACAGACATATAATAGGACAACACAAAAAAATGAAAAGATTAGCAACACAGACCCCATCAAAAAAAAACAAGGCAATTTTCAATACAAATTTCTGAACAGAGTTATGGGAATTTATCACTTGTGGATGGATCTCAAATTTATATAGCATGGTACACAGTAACTTGTGACATCAGTGCACAAAAATCATTACAATATTGTTCACGGGGGCAAATATGATGAAAATCTACCAACAATTTTGCATTACATGTAGAATATAATTTTTTTTTTTTATAATGAACCATCCTGATCAAGAAAAAATAGAATTTGAAGTAAATTGTCTTGTATATTTTATCTTTTCAGCATGCTGTTGAATATTTATTAAAAAAGCAAATAAAAGATTTTGAAGAGGAAATCTCTAAAGAGAAAGATAACCCATTGACACTGACAAACAATGATTCAAATAAAACAGGAGACAAGGGAGATAACTCACTTCCAAATCCCTTAGGTACAACAGTTGCCCAGTTTTATACCGATATGTATGATTATTTTGGTGATAGTTTGACATTGCAATTACCAAACCTCTCAAACACCATTGATTTTAAAAAGACAGTATTTAAACCTGCTAAGAAGGAAACGTTAGTATCATTGGCAGATCCGGAGGCAGCTAAAACGGGGGAAGAATTATTAGATGAATTCATGGAACAGGTACGTGTTCAGGAAGAGATTAGAAAAGCCCAATTAGAGAGGGAAAAGTTAGAGAACATAAGAAGAGCAAGGGAAAAACAAGAACAGGAGAGGGAAAAACAAGAACAGGAGGAAAGGGATCGAATGCTGCGAGAAAAGGAGGAACGAAGACGACAAGAAAGACGACGGGCAGACTTAGAAAGGGAACTGATACAAAAAAGAAAAGAAGAGTTTGAAAGACTAAGAATGTTAAAAGAGCAAGAAGAACAAAATGCAGAAAGAGATAAAGAAGTAATTGAATTAAATAGTTCACATAGTGAAGACGAAGGAAATGTGCCGACATTTAGTCAAATAGACGAGGAATGGGATTCAGAAATACATCCAGGCACATCTAAACATTCATCTATGCAAATTGATCATTCTGTTGTGAAATCTTCTGTTAGTGAGGCAAGCCCAGGTATAAAGCTTAAAATAACTCGAGGACCAAACAAAAACCTTCATGTGAAGACTGTGGAAACAATGTCTCCTCCACAGAGACATTCTCCTAAACCTAAACATCAGATGTCACCACTCTATAAACATTCACCTAAAAGTTCATCAAAGTCGGAACTATCTCCTCTGTATAAACATTCCCCGAAGTCTTATAAAGCAGAGTTGTCACCTCATTATAAACACTCGCCAAAACATTCACATTCATCGAAATTGTCAACTAAAGATTCAAAAGATTTAAAGCAAAGTAAAAAGAAAAAACAGGCTGCAAAGTCTAGTGCTAAAGTTTATGATGAATTTGAATTTGAATCTGATCCAGAAGATTTTAAACCATTACCATTTAAAAAAGCTCAATACTATTCCTCAGAAGGTGAAAGTTCTGACGGTACTGGAAATCATAAACGATTAACATTGAAGATAAAGATGAAAGAATCAAAAGATTTTTCTTCAGAATGATACAGGATAATGACAACTCTAAATTTTTATACATTTACTCTGTGTCTGTCTTTTTGATATCCTTGCCCATGCAGTCACCTCTATTAAGCATTCACCTGTATTAAAGGTCACCTTTTTCTTGTCCTGTCATAGAAAATTTTGTATGAATTGAACCTCTTTTAAAAGGTCACCTGTCTTATATGACCACCTTTTCTTTGTCCCAAAGGTGACCTCTTAATACAGGTTTGACTATTTATAGTGAGCGAGTAATTGTTGTTTAATGCCAATTGAGCAATATTAAATTTCAGCTATATCATTGGGAGAACAAGATATGATGATGTCTACTTTATACTAGACCAACATGCTTAGTTGGATTTTAATAGTGCTTGATCACTGTATAAACATTCTGCAGGTAGACAGGTGACTCTAAAAGGACTCATCTTGAAATTCGAGCCAACCCATCTTTACTCTTAGATGGGAACAGATTAAGTTTAAGACTAAAAATAATTATTGGTAACTGCAACCAGAGGCTCACAGAAAAGCATTTATTAATTTTCCTACAGTGACATAATACTTTGTTAAAACAAAAACTAAGTTCTGCATTGGCAACCATCTTGAATTTCAGATTCACATAAAAAATTCAAATCTTGCAAGAGACCATCCAATGACTATTCACGTACAGTTTGGATTCAATCATATTTGTTGTTTCTAAGAAAAAGCTATTATTCATTTTCCCATATGTTAAAACTGTTGTGGCAGCCATCTTGGATTTCCGATTCTTGTAATAACGCCAAGTTTGCAAGGGACCATCCAGTGACCACTCATGATCAGTTTGGGTTCAATCTTGTGTGCTGTTTCTAAGAATTTTTTTTTACTAATTTTCCCAGTCCTGAGGTGGTGGCCATCCTTGATTTCTGATCTGTATCAAAAAGGTCAGCGTTTTAAGACACCATCCAATGACCATTCATGTACCACTTGGGTTCAATAATATTTGTTGTTTCTTAGAAAAAGCTATTACTTTTAAAAACTAATGGTCATTTTGGATATCCGATTCATGTAAAAAAAAAATGTCAGCTTTTTAATGCACCATTCGTGTATAGTTGGGGTCAATCATGTTTGTTTCTATTAGAGAAAGCGTTTATTCATTCTCCCATATGTAGAATCCTACGTCCGCGACTGCCATCTTGGTTTTTTGATTGGCACTAAAAACTAGTACAGGACCATCTAATGGAACATTTTTGCAATATCACATTCAAATCTGCCCTGTGGTTTCTGAGAAGAAGATTTTTTAAATATCTGCCAATCAGAACACATTTTTGGCAAAGGCAGGCACGTTGAATTTCCGATCAGCACCAAAAAAAACCACAGAATAAACATTCATGATAAGTTTGGTTTCAATGGGCCATGTGGTTTCTTGTTTCTTTAGTATATTTTCGATCAACAAAAAAAAACTTTAAGAGGACAATCCAATAAACATATTCCTACCAAGTTTGGTTCTAATTAGCCCAGTGGTTTCAAAGAAAAAGATTAAACTCAATGGCCTTTTTGACACCTTCAGGCTTCTTGTTTCTTTTGTGTACTTCTGATCAACAAAAAAACCCAAAACATACCCTTTTTAGAAGATCATCCAATGAACATTCCTACCAAGTTAAATTCCAATAGGCTTAGTGGTTTTAGAGAAGAAGATTAAAAAGTAAACATTTACAGATGACGATGCGGACGACATACTATGTTGACGGATGCAAAGTCAAGACAATACCTCACCTGACCCAAAGTTGGAAATCTATATGGACTAGAATCTTTTTAATATTCGTCATTTATTTCCACATGGATTAATTGATTACATCCTAAATAACTGGGTACTGGTGAAGATTCCCAGGGCTCAAACCACCAGAGCTGCTAAGTGCATTACTAGGTGACGGATAGGAGTCCTCTCGATGGGGGTTGTCAGGTTATAATACGGAAGGCTTGACCGTGGATCAATGTGGGTAACATGTTTGGAGAGTGCCACACTCTCTGCATTCTGAAGTCCTCTTTTTGTAGATTTAAAAAAAATGAGTAGCCTGTACAAAAGACTAAATTTTTCATCCCTACCGAACTGTCCATACTTTTTCAGTGGCACTCAGGTCATTGACCTGGCTGGAACCATCCCTTCCGTCATTTGTGTATAGTTTTTATATTTCAATAAACTTGTTCTCGTCCTGAATATAGCTGAAATACTGCTCGATGAATGTTAAGCAATAATCAATCTAAACATGGCATAAAGAAAGCATTCAACCAATCAACCATACAAAAGAAGTTACAACATAAGATCATACTTTACCTTTCATATAATTTATTTTTAATATAATTACAATGTATACATACAACTAGAAGTACACAACAATTTGATTGGCAGTGACATGACCATAAACTGAACACTACACTTAGAACTATAAAAAATACATTGTATACCATCAATACATGTACAGTGGAAGCTGTCTAACCCGACACATCAAGATAGAAGGAAAATGTGTCGGAATACTCAGGTTTTATTTTAGCCAACAGAAATACTTTGGGACCTTAATTTTTTGTCGGATGTCACAGGATGTTGGAAAACTCGAGTGTAGGATTGCACAAATTCCACTGTAATACTTCTGTTTCTCTTCTAGATCAGAAATCTAATTACAATATAGTAACAAGGTAAGTCTGTTTAATTATCACTTATGTTTATGGTCATCTTGAGTAATCCATGACAGTATTTGTTTCATTAATTAGATTTACAGTAAGTGGACATAATTGTTTGTCACCTTCAATTTTTTCCTATACATTTCATGTAAAGTAATGATTTTTCTAAAAAATTATAGAGGCTAATTTTTGCATCTGTGAGTGAAAATCTCAGTAAAATTGGTCAAGAAATGACCTCTGTATAAGTTTTTGAGAAAAAAAAATGTGGTTTTACATGAAATATATAGGTAAAAATAAGATGCGACGGACAATTATGTCTACTTACTGTATGATTAGAAGCAGCTAACTTCTGGATAAAGAATGTGACCTGACATCTTGTTGAAAATTGGATGAAGACATTTGTCCACAATTTATATATTTCGAAGAAGAAGTTTTGAGTGATATCAGAAATTTGCATGGATTATAAGGTTGATAGACTCACAAGACATACTTAAATATATAAATAATCAAAAATGTTGTGACGACATACAAATGATTATACGACATTCTCATACTGACAATTTTACTTTACTCTAGTTCTCTTTGTAATATCTGAATACAAATATTATTGTCTGTGCAGGGATTGCTCTGGTTTAAAAAAAAGTCTGTCGCCAAATTAATCGCCATCTATCAAATTTTGATTCAGTTAAAATGCAGTTTTCTCAACAAGTGAAAGACATTGAAAGTTAATTTTCAACTTCAAACATATAAAATAAAAATTGGAAATTATGTTTTTGGGCTGACAATACTAATTAAAGTTCCCTACAGGAACATTTCTGCAAAGTTTGGGTGCAAAAGCCAGAACAGCCATCTTGGATTTCAAACCACTCCAAAAAGTATGAACACTTCTTCAGTACCCCTAGAGGAACATTTCTAATAAGTCTGTTGACAACGACAGACCCATAACACAGTACAATCACAAACTTTTTGAGGTCGTATAAAAATTGCAATTGACAACAATGACAAACCCAGCGTGATCCTTGTTGTAGTTTATTTCAGACAATTGGCACCCAATTCTACACTTGAATAAAACATCATATTAGAACCATTGCACACTATCATATTCCAGCAACAATAAATATATTGCATCATAAGGTAGAGGCGTCTATATTTTTATGGATGTTTATCGTTGACTGTTAAAATGAATATAACTTAGAGTAGACCATAATTTCAAGTTAATCCAGGTCTCAAGTCTGTGGCGTTTCTGTAACATGTGGAGAACTTTCTGTTGTGCTTGGTTCACTCTTTACTGCTTGTGCTGTTGCTACCATTTCCACTGCTTTTTGAGGACTCGGTGGATTTTTGGGGGGTCTGCCTGGTCCTCTACCAGTACCTCTTCCACGCCCTCGACCTCTTCCTCTGCAAAATAAATTACAACTTATAAACATTATACTGAGAACCTTGTTCTAATTGGCCTAAAATTGATGAATTAATAGGAAGCTAAAAAAAAATATTTCCAACTTGACACGTTTGAATTCTCTTGCCACATTCTCTCCACAAATGTTTCCTAGTTGATTTTAAAAATATAACTGATATTTATTTTGAAATAAACATGTGTTGCCCTTTCAATGAGGTCGTGGTCGCAGGGTAGTTGGATTTACAACTACCCATGCAATCAGTGCCTATCACCACTGATGTTGTGAGTTTGAATCTCGATCAGGGCGAGGTGTACAACATTATGTGATAGTTTGTCAGTGACTTGCGACAGGTCGGTGGTTTTCTCCGGGTCCTCCGGTTTCCTCCACCAATAAAACTGACCGCTATGATATAACTGAAATATTGTTGAAAGTTGAAAATTCAAATCCTTTCAATGAAACACATCTAAAAGTCATAATCACTTGCCTTCCTCTTTTTGTAACTGACTTTGGTGTTTTTGGTGTCTCTGGACCCTTACAACTTTGACATTTCCATGGTCCATTAGGAATTGACTTCAGTCCAACACAAAATGTATGGTACCCTCTATCACATTTGTCACAGAACATCATTTTGTCCTGAAAATAATATATTAAAACAAATTGAATTTTGTATCAGTGTTGTGTTGCAGTTAACTATTCATGAATATTAACAAATGTTTTCAACTTATAATGTTAATGCTATGAAGTATTTAACTGTTGTTATCTATATTGAAATTGTTATCTATATTGAAATATATTATTTAGCATGGAGTTTTTGATCATTGTTTAAACTGGAAGTGAAACTTTGGTGCATTTGGTCGGATGTCATTATAGTCTTGCATGAAAAGTCATACAAAAGTTGTCCAAACTTGCCAAATGTCCACTATGTTTTGGAGCTTTTGCTTTTATTCATAAAACTTATTTTCCCAGTGAAGTGTCAATGTCCAATTCAACAAAGTTTCTCAAGATTTCTTTACATGTAAAATCTGAGAATCGGTAATTTAATTCCCAGTTACTAAGAGATGTAGCAATAGCCTGAGAACTATTTATCTGGAGATATAAATGCTGTATTAAATATTGAACTTTAAATACATGTAATGATCAAATATTTATTAAGAAAAATCCCATCAAATTCAGATGAAAAATAAACTCTCCAAGTACAAATAACCCCTTAGGGCCTTTTGTTTAGTGCCGTATCATTGTGTTCAAAATTCAGAAGGATCTGTCAACTAGAACTTAAGTTATCATACAGAAACCATTCTTTGTACAGACGGATGATGACAACAGTGCATTAACATAATATGACAACAAAATTTATGCAATCTTATAAAGATATCATGAACTCTGACAACACCAAGTGAAATAATACAATCATCTTTAAATAATAAAAAAAAAATAGAGTTGGAAAAGATTACACATCTCAAAAACGACCTAAACGAAAAATAAAAATAGCAGAGATCTGCTGATTCACAGAAAACTTTCATCTCTGTATATAATCTTTGGTTTCACCCAACCAGAGGTTGCCAAGATATATGTGACAATATATTGTTTGCTTTAGAATGATCCAAATAACCACAATTTTATAGGTGACAATATATTGTTTGCTTTAGAACGATCCAGTAACCACAATTTTATATGTGACAATATATTGTTTGCTTTAGCACGATCCAGTAACCACAATTTTATATGTGACAATATATTGTTTGCTTTAGAATGATCCAAATAACCACAATTTTATAGGTGACAATATATTGTTTGCTTTAGCACGATCCAGTAACCACAATTTTATATTTGACAATATATTGTTTGCTTTAGAACGATCCAGTAACCACAATTTTATATGTGACAATATATTGTTTGCTTTAGAACGATCCAGTAACCACAATTTTATATGTGACAATATATTGTTTGCTTTAGCACGATCAAGTAACCACAAATTATAAACTTAAATCATTACTATACCTCATCAAATGGATCCATACATTCTACACATGTTTTACATTCCATACATTGCCATGGATACGTTTTAATTATTGATACCATATCCTCTGTCAGATCTAAACAAGCTGGATGTCCTGTTCAATAGTAAATCAGAACAAAATTAATTTCATCTAACAAACAAAATATAAAATATATCCAGATCTAGACATCTGTTTGTTGTTGAACTTGTGATTAAGCTAATCATATGATTAGCCAGAATTACATTTTTAATTCCTAATCACATACTTAGCTAATGCAATGATTAAATTCTGTTGCCGAACTGTTTTTAATCAATGTATATTTAATCATTGCATTAGCTAATTATGTGATTAGGAATTAAAAATGTAATTAATAGGGCTAATCATATGATTAGCTTAATCACAAGGTCAACAACGACCCCCTGTGTTAATCAAATGTCATATAAATACAGTGGGAAATACACAGGTGTCATAATTTATGACCAAATTTATTGAAAAGTCTAAGTAAATAAAGCAAAAAATCTTATATTGGGTGGCACATAACAATTAGTGGCAATTCTAATATACAAATTACTTTATATATATATGTATTCTTTTTTGCTATTGTGTATTCATAAACAGAGGCGGTCGTGGTAGTAGGGCAGTTTGATTTACAACTACCTATGCAATCAGTGTCTATCACCACTAAAGTTGTGAGTTTGAATGCAGCTCATGGTGAGGTGTACTCAATACAACATTATGTGATCAAGTCTGTCAGTGACTTGCGGCAGGTCTGTGGTTTTCTCCGGTTTCCTCCACCAATAAAACTCACCACCATGATATATAACTGAAATATTGTTTAAAGTAGCATTAAAAACTATAACCCGTAACCCACCCTATTCATAAAAATCAGCTATTTATTAGAATAGCAAATAAGTTTTGCTACTGAAATGAAATTTGATAAAAGCAAATATAATCTCGTTATCCACAAATGGATCTGAAATCATTTTGAAATCAATTGATGAATTATCCCTCAGATCAATAATAAATTTTATTACATTTGTACTTTTAGAATTATATAGAACAAGTGTGTCTCAAATAGTACCGTAATTTTTTATATTGCACAGCTTTCCACGATAAAACATCATATTGCACACCTGCAATCTATTTTTAGAAATAGGTGAAATCCCATGTTATTTATGTTACATTCTGAATTTATTAGCCAATGGTATTATACTTTCTCTGAGGTAAATGAGACCTAAGCTTTACCAGTCTCATAAAACTGTAATAATAGCTCGATACATCCATTAATAACTAACCATGTCTAGCACATTCTGAACATTGTACTAGTTCCTTTGTCTTTGTTTCTTCCTCTTCTTCTAATTCACATACTCTACATACAGTCTCTACAACTGTCTCCTCCTATTAATGTAATCAAATCAAATAACATAAAATAAGTAATTAAAACATGCAAACACAATATTATTGTTACAGTATCAATAAGACTTTCTTGTCGCAAAAGCACATGTTGACGAGTTATCGTCTGCTCAAATTTCCCAGGGTGAAAGATAGAACACAGGGATCGTGCTGTCGGTCGCCAATGTTGCAATTTGTGACTTTTTTTCTTGACTGGCGACTGAAATCGGCTTCTGGCGATTTTTTTGGCACCTAGATTTGCTTGTGTAAATTTATAGATAATCACTGTGTACCGTAACAAAAATCAATAAGCTGTAAAATACAGGTCAGTTTTATCGTCTGCTAGCACGTGTCGGTATTTAACTGCCAAAGGAAAACAGGTAAACAATTTATCGAGGTGTGAAATCTTGATCGCCAATTATGATTTATGATCGTATTATTGTTGTTAATTGAAGTGT
>JYMV01014829.1_pt1 | contig 10638 bp, 10 predicted proteins | sample 338911 | NCBI WGS metagenome assembly JYMV01 (sample SAMN03354496, study PRJNA234377) | hydrothermal vent metagenome | biome: Deep sea; feature: Hydrothermal plumes at the Eastern Lau Spreading Center, Western Pacific Ocean; material: Seawater | place: Tonga | collected 2009 | depth 2000 m m
ATTGGCTGGAATCATACCATTCCAGCGGATCACGAATGGTACTGTCACAACTTCCTGATACAACATCAATTTGACTACCCATTGGTGTGCGGCTATTCCTTCACCATGGTCGCTTGTCAGTACAACCAATGTATCATCGGAGAGATCATTCTCATCCAATGCACTAAGTAGTCTGCCAATTTGCTGATCGACTCTTTCGGTAAATCGGTAGTAGGCGTACAAATACTTCCGCCATTCCGTTTCATCCCAATCGGTTGTCCAATTCAGTTCATTGCCGTAATAATTACGTTGGCGACAGATCTCAATAAATTCGGGTTCATCAGGAATAGGCTGAAAATTTGGAGGCAGTGGAGGGAGGTTAACATCGGTAGGTATCTCGACCAAATTACGGTGATCCATGACCCAGTAGCAGATATCGTGTGGATTATGCAAGGAAACGCATAATAAAAACGGTTGGTCTGAATTCAGCTTCCGCTGCTTAAACCGATGCAGGAAATCAACTGCTTGATCCGTCCAAATTGGATCCGTATTGGTACCATATTGCCGTGGAACCCCCTTTGGGTACTCATCCTCCAAGAAATCGAAGCCTCGCCTGTCACCCAACCCCCACTTTCCGGCATAGAAAGATTGATAATCTGCTTGCTGAAAGATATCTCCCAATGTTGGGATCTGTGGCTTGATACTTGGCCCGTTGATTTCAACCCCAGTCTGATGCGGCATTCGTCCAGTGATTAAGCTACTGCGTGAAGGACTGCAGACGGGGGCTGTGCAGTAAGAATTCTCGAAACTTAGCCCTCCATGAACTAACGCGTCTGTATGCGGAGTATGCAAATACGGGTTGCCGTAAGCACTAACCGCTCGCTGTGTTTGCTGATCTGTTAGGATAACAAGGATATTGGGTTGGGCAGACATATTTAAAATAATTTAGGTTGTATTAATCAAATTGATAAAACAGAGTATACATAAAAAATTTGGAATGTACTTCACAATTTTTTTGTAAACTTAAATGTTTTTATATTATATCCTAAATTATGATACTATGAAGGATCCCAAAGTTTAATAATATCCTAAGAGAGGTGGATGTTCTTTAGTTAGACACGCAATCTTGGAAGTTATTGACACCTTGAACCAATCCTGAAACCTTTCTCAATATTGGTTCATATATTCAAGCTAATTCTAAATTACTTTAGGAGAAAATAAATTGTTGAAACTTCAACCACAAATAATAATAACCGTGTTGATATTTTCCGGATTGCTTCTGCTTGGCAGCTCAACTGTCGCTTTCGGCAAAGTACTTTTTTCCGACAATTTCGAATCGGATTCCATTGATTCTCCCCCTTCAAAGTGGGCAGTTGGCCATAAAGGTCCAGTAAATGATGGAAAAGTAATCAAAGATCCTATTCGACCAAATAACCTGGTTTTCTCGTCACCTACTGAAAGACATGATGCCAAGGGATCTATATATGTTACTGGCAAAGGGAAAGATTGGACTGACTACTATGTCCAATGGGAGATGCTATTTCCCAAGGCTTTTTATATGGGAATTGTTTTTCGCTTCTCCGGAGGAGAATCATTCTACCTTCTCGATAGAAGAGAGAACACGAAGAAGCTCGATTTTTGGAAGAGGGAGAACGGTTGGGAAAATTTTGGTAGTTCTGAGAAACGGGACTTGGCACCAAACAAGTGGTTCGCACTCCAATTAGCAGCCAAAGGGACAAAATTTGAAGTCAAAATTAAGGAAGCCAAGGATAAAACTGAGTTCAAGCAATTAGATCCTGCACTGTCTGGAAGTAACGAAAATTTTAAGAAGGGCGACTTTGGAAATTACGGCCATGTGTTACTTGACAATGTGGTTATTGCAACCAGCGTCGATGAATTAAGTACACCTGTCGAGTTGAACGGCAATTTTGCCACCAACTGGGGCAGTGTTAAAAGTGGCTATACGTTTTAAGATTAAGTTGGCTTGTCCAGTTAACCGTTACAGTTAACTGGACAACTAAACAAGTATATGTAGGAGTAACCCATGCGAACTAAAACAGTATTTTTTATCATCATAACAATGATTGCTACTATTTCCGCTTCATCATTTGTCTCCGGAAAAATCCTGTTTAAAGACAACTTTGAAGACGACAATATTGGCCAGCCACCTAAAAATTGGGAGATTGGTTTTAAAGGGAAAGATGACGCGGAGGTTATCAAAGATCCAGAACGAAGCGGAAATAAGGTGTTTTCGTCACCAACTGAAAGGCATGATGTCGCCGGGGCCGTATATATCACCGGTGAAGGGACAGACTGGACTGACTACTATGTTCAATGGGAAATGCTATTCCCCAAAGAATTTTATATGGGCATTGTCTTTCGCTTCTCCGGGGGAGAATCATTCTACCTTCTCGATAGAAGATCGAACACAAAGCAACTAGATTTCTGGAAACGTCAAGGTGGTTGGCAGAATTTCGGCACTTCGGCCGACGCTCAAGGTTTAGCAATAGAAAAATGGTGGTCTTTTCAACTGAAGATATCCGGCAAGGATTTTGAAGTAAAAATGAAAGACAGCAAAAAGAAAACGAAATTCTCTGATCTGGATCCAGTACTGGAAGCTAGTCAGGGCGAATTTAAGAAAGGAGATTTCGGAAATTACGGTTGGGTGTTATTGGATAACGTAGTCATTGCAACAACACTGGCTGATTTCATAAATCCTTGGGCAGTTTCACCAGATAATAATTATGTTACGACATGGAGTCGGATCAAAACAATAGATTAGAAAATGGATCTAAATGGAAAAACTGTTATCGTAACGGGGGCAGCGAGAGGCATCGGTTTAGGGATCGCCCAAGCTTTTGGCCGAGAAGGTGCGAATATTGTTCTTGCAGATCTGGGATCTCTTCATTCAGGTGAGTGGACTTATGAGCTTTCTTCAACTAAACAGCTTGAGGTAGCTGTAGAATCAGTTGCTGAGCAAGGCAGTAAAGCTATAGCTGCCGAAGTGGATGTATCGAAACGAAATTCTGTCCATCGGTTGGTAGCTCAGGCTCGAGAGTCGTTTGGAAGCGTGGATATAGTTGTTAACAACGCAGGAGTCGTCAAAGCTGGTGGATTTGCCAACTACGATGAAAAGAGCTGGGATCAGACATTTGCCGTCAACGTAAAAGGTACTTTTTTAGTATCCCAAGCAGCAGTCGCTGTCATGCTTGAGAATGGAGGAGGTGCTATTATCAACATCTCTTCAATCGCTGGGAAACGCGGCTACCCGCACATGAGTGCCTATTGCGCCTCCAAATTTGCCATCATTGGTTTAACACAATCCATGGCTCAGGAACTAGCTTCCTCCGGCATACGGGTGAATGCCATTTGTCCAGGTGTTCTGTCAACGGCAATATGGGATTATTTGTCTTTCTCCGATAGAGTTCAATCATTAGTAAAAGATGAATTGGGTGCAGAAGCTTTCGAAGCATATATAAAGAAAAATGTCCCACTTGGACGAGAACAGTCAGCCGAAGATATCTCCCAAGCTGCGCTTTACCTGGCCGGCGCTGAGAATGTAACGGGGATAGCCTTAACAGTTGCTGGTGGTCAGGTAATGGACTAGGATCTAAACTGATGTTGAAAACATGATTTTGTTTGGAAACCTGTAAGCTCAAGGTGATATTTCAGAAATTATCCCCACCCCTTCTTTGACAACAATAAAACGATTGGCGGCTACATTTTCTAGGATGTCTACTTGTTTGCTGGGCCAACGAATTTCAAGTCGATCCACTTTCAATGACTTTCCCAGGCCAATTTGCACTCGAATATCGCTGCTGCTGAGATAGCTCGAACCACATTTTACTTCGTAATTCTTTCGCTGTGAACCAATAATAGCTGTAATTCTTGCGCCCACTCCGTCCCGATTGCTACGCGTACCAACACTCCGTAAGGTTAACCAGTGATTTTGATTGCCTCCCTCATTCCGTAAAAGCTGGGGTCTCCCTCCCAAATTCATGACCAAAATATCTGCGTCTCCATCATTGTCATAATCCGCAAAGGTTGCACCGCGACTCACATCCGCCTAATTTTTCAGACACATCCAAGTAGGTACCATCACCTTTGTTTCGGAACCATTGATTAGTCTGAGCGTATCTCAGAGTATCTGTCATTTCCTGAATATTCGGCAACAGATGCCCGTTGGCAACAAATAGATCTAAATACCCATCATTATCAAAATCCAGAAAGCGAGTGCCGAACGCCAATTTCAGCAAGCTCTGCTCGGCTAAACGTGCCGCATAGCTGACGTCGGTAAAAGTTCCATCATGGTTATTGCGATAGAGCCGATTCACCTCATAAGATAAATTAGTGACGAAGATATCGAACCAACCATCATTGTCATAGTCACCCATGTCCGTTCCCATACCAGCTTCAGGAACTCCCTCCTCACTGTATCCAACACCAGCCCAAAGCCCAACATCTTCAAAAGTACCATCTCCTAAGTTCTTATAGAGAAAATTAGGCGTATCATCATTGGCAACATAAATATCGGGCCAACCATCATTATTGTAATCGCCAGTAACGACACCCAGACCTTTAGCCTCAACCTTGCTGAACACACCCGAAATTTTGGTAACATCAGTAAAAGTACCATCACGGTTGTTCCGATACAGGACATCGTCCATTCCATCAAAGTGCCTCGGATGACAATAGGTCCGCAAACCGTTTTCTTTACATGGCTTATCGGTTTTCAAGGTATAATACAGATAGTTAACAACATATAGATCAAGCCAACCGTCAAGATCATAATCAAGAAATGCCGCACTGGTGCTCCACCGCGCGTCATCTATCCTTGCCTGCTGGGAAACATCACTGAATGTCCCATCCCCATTATTGCGGTAAAGGACATTGGAACCAAAATTGGTTACATACAGATCTGTATCTCCATCGTTGTCATAATCAGCTGCAATCGCACCCATTTCGTAGCTGGTATGTCCAATTTTTGCCTGGCGGGTTACGTTCGTAAACTGATTATCTCCGTCATTTCGGTAAAGCGTGTTTGGAACAACCTCACTACTGTTGTCGAAATGGCCGCTGTTAACCAGGTACAAATCCACGTCTCCATCACTATCATAATCGAAGAACGTGGCGCCAGATCCCATCGTTTCAGGCAGATAGAATTGACCGGCAGAGCCAGTTTGATGAACAAAATTTATACCAGATTCTTCAGTAACGTCAACATAAAATGGAAGTGAGTTGACCTGTACGACCAAAGACAATAAAGGAAAAAACAGGTTGGTAAGAATGGTCATAACTAGTTCTGATTGCTTGGCGGGTTTGCGTCTTTGGCAAGGCGAAAACCGATAAAACTAGTAGCAACCGTAGGATAGGCATAGTAACGATTAATACTGATGGTTGCCTGCATATTATCGATCCAGGATCCGCCACGCAACGATTTCCAACAACCGGCAATAGCACCTTGAGGATCATCTTTCGGTGAACGGTGGTAGTAACTTGCATCGTACCAGTCAGCCACCCATTCCCATATATTCCCAGCCATGTCAAGTACTCCATATACACTACTACCCTCAGCAAAATAACCAACAGGAGCCAATTGATTGTCGTAGCCATCCTGACCATCCCAAACATTAGCAAGCGGCTGTTTTTTTTTCAGATTGATCTGATTTCCCCACGGCCAAAGATTACCCCTATCGCCCCTAGCCGCTTTCTCCCATTCCGCCTCAGTAGGAAGGCGGCAGCCAGTCCATTTGGCATAAGCGCTGGCGTCTTCCCAAGAGACGCCAACAGCCGGGTAATCGGCGTAATGGATAGCGCATGACGGCCAATCCAATCTGTCCAAGCCGAAACCAAGTGGTGTATGTTGGCCCTGTTCATCTCCGTCAGCTAACCAGAAGGTGTAATACTGTTGGTTGGTAATTTCCGTCTTACTAATATAATAGGCGTCTAGATAAACCTCATGAGCTGGAACTTCATCTGGATCGCCATTATCGTGTCCCATCATAAAGGCACCAGCAGGAACAAGCACCATCTCGACTGCTTCTACAATTACGACTAAAGGCAGTAAAAGACATATCATAGCAAAGAGATTGGGCTTTTTCCATTTTACCTTGACAACTGCATTCGTTTTCTTCATCGGCCTTTTAAAGATTGATGGATATGATAGGCTTCCTGGGCTCGGCGTCGATCTCCGACCTTGCTGTAAGCGTTAGCCAGATTAAGATGGACGTCAGGATTCTCTGGATCCATCCCTTTGGCTGTCAGAAAAACCTCAACTGATTTGCTATAATCTTCTTTCAGGTAGTAGCACATCCCAAGATTAATGTAACCGGCGACCTGACTTGGTTCTAATCCGATTACAGTTTGAAACGCATTGATAGCGTAATCCAATGCCTGTACTTGTAGGTAAACTTTACCTATCAACTAGTGATAGCTCAGGTTCTCTGACTGCAGTTGAATCGCTCGGTTCAACGCATCCAATCCACTGCCTAAATCTTGGTTTTCAAAATAGGCTTGTGCCAGGCGATACCAGTTTTGAGAATTGGATGGATTTACATCCACAGCCCGTTTCAGGAGAAACATTTTTTCAGATTGACGATGAATCCGTTTAAACAACTTTTGGAACGCCTCGGCATTCTTCCGGTCTCCACTTCGCACATAGGCTTGCGCCAACATATAATAGGGTTGAAATGTATCTAACTCAAATTGAATAGCTTTTTTCAAGGATTGTATTGCCAAGTCATCATTTCGTTTTTTGAAATGGACAATTCCCTGCTGATAGTAAGTTTCGCCGTCAGTCGGATTCAATCTAATAGACTGTTGGAGAGCTTCTTGTGCGTCATTGAGTTGATGTTGAAAACGGTAGGCCGTTCCTAGCAAACGGTACATCAGAGCATGTTGGGGATGAATGTTTAATCCCTGTTGGAGGAGAACAACAGCATTAGCGGATCTAGCTAGAGCACGAATATACGCATGTGCTAGAGCCGGGTAGGCTTCGACATATGCCGAATCCTGCTGCAATGTCTTCTGAAAGTGCTGTGCTGCTTCTTGCCATAAGGATTGGTTTTGGTATAGGACACCTAACTGGTAGTGAACCAGGATGCTCAGGCCAGACAGTGGCAGCTTGCTGAAAAGCCTCTAGTGCCTCCTTCGCGTTCTGCTGCATGATAGCCCGAGCACCTCGGTCATAAAGTTTCGCAAACACCTTGCGTTTGTCAGGTCCTAGTTGGCTAATTGTTTTGACAGAATTGGACTTAAACGAAACATCTGTATTTTGAGGTCGGCCCTGATCAACAGGTAACAGCAGAATAACTGCACATAAAAGAAATGAACCAATGGAAACAACAGGAAACTGAAACCAAGTAATACGTTTGGACACAATCCGGAAAGCCATAATCTAATTATAACCGATTTTGAATATGGAGAAAAGTCTCTCAAAACAGACATCAGAGGAGAAATTCTTCGTTTGACCAAGAAAACGGAGCGTGGTAAGCCTTAACCATAATCACATGCATAAGGAAGCTAGCTGATTAAAAAAACCGGGTAAAAGAAAAAGCCCAGAAACGAATCTCTGGGCTTTTAGAATATTGCTTAAAGTCAAACTTAGTAGCTGACTTTGATCTTTCCCCACGCCGCCGGGAGCTTGTCAGCTGGTTCAACAGCAGTTATAGCAGTCAGGAGTTTGGCATCACCAAAGGCTGAGTGATCACAACCAATTCCGTCTCCTCCATCGGTAATTTCAATTTCTAATTTTTTAGTATTGGCAGGTATATCAAACTCAACTTTCAGTGGCGGGATGTTTTGACCGCCATCGGATCCTTTCAGCGTCTCCGATTTGAACACTTCCTTACCATCCAGTTTAAAGACAAATCCACTGGAACCTCCATGATCACAACCAGCCGGGTCTTTTTCGTCCGACATGCCAACATATCCCTCAAATCTAGCATATGGTGCTGGACCACCTGTTAAGTCATATACATACTTAGCCGTGCCATGAACTCCCATCCCTCTTGGGAAATAGGTCCCACCAATCACGATTTCGTTCCGGGTGGTAGCGCCTTCACCGATAGTACAGTTGTCACAATTGAGGGGGCCTCCCCAACCAGTCCATTCGGCAGCCGGATTTGATGGAATCAGACCACAATCATTCGGTGCAGGCGAGTCGCCACCAATTAATGCCAGATAAACGACACCATCTCGATCATCTTCAGGAACAATTTTGTCATAATCATTGGGTACCGCAAGATCTTCATCTCCGCCTTTAGCAACCTTTATGGCAGGTACAGACGGTTTATTAGGTAAAGCCGCACACTTAACACTTGCATACACTGCAAATGATGACAGGATAAAAACCACAATTAGCGATAAGACAAACAAATGCTTCATAAATTGAATCCTCCAATTTAAGGTTAAGGATTAAGGGTTTTAGCTATGTTAATAGCTGTTTTTAAGTACTCCCCACTTGGTAGGAAGTTTGCTTACTGGTTTAACAGCCAATGACTGTTTGGTCAATAACTTGGCATCGCCCAAAGCTGAATGGTCGCAACCAATACCATCACCACCATCACCAATGATAACCTCTAACTTTTTGGCATTGGCCGGTATATCAAACTCCACGTGTTCTGCGGGAACCTGCTTGCCGTTGTCGGTTCCTTTCAGTACATCAGTTTTGTGAACCTGCTTGCCATTGATATTAAACATGAAATCACTGCTACCACCATGACCGCACCCTGCCGGATCTTTTTCATCCGACATGCCAACCCAAGCCTCAAACTTAACATAAGGGCCAGCGGGGCTACCAGTTAAATCATACTCAATTGTAGCCAGCCCATGTGTGCCAATTCCCCGAACAAAATAAATGCCTCCAATAACAATTTTATTACGAGTTGGGGGACCTTCACCAATAGTACAGTTGTCGCAATTTAACGGCCCACCCCATCCGGTCCATGAAGCTTCGTCATTAGACGGATTCAGCCCGCATTTGTTAGGTTTGGGTGTTTTACCTTTAATAAAAGTCAGATAAGTTACCCCAGGCCGTTCGTCTTCTTCCTGCACTTTGTCGTAATCATTCTGTTTACCGGGATCTTCTTTATTAACTTCCTTAATTGGCTTGGCACCATCGCCAACTTCATCTTTGCCACAGTCTTTTATTCCAGCATCAACCCCTGTCATAACAAACAGAAAAAAAACAAATATAAGTAAAAAAAAGTTTAATCTCTTCAAACCAACCCCCCAAACACCACTAGATTAAGCAAATTAACATTAATGCCACATAAACACAACAATTGCCTTGAGATTATATTACAATGATGAAATCCTGTCAACTGGTAAATCGGTTAAAAACTATGCCTGCCGCAATTTCATTCAAAACCAGATTCAAATGTACGTTTTTTCGCGGGTCATAGATCACGTATCCAAATTCCAACATCATCAGTCAATAGCTCATTTTCTGGATTGATAACTTGAAAATTGGGTGCGCATCAGGTTTTTTAAATTATGAGACTTGAACCAGAATCTTTTCAATCGTTTGGATGGCAATCATGTTATAATAACGCTACCTTGTTGCCACCCAGTTGGCGATGCCTAAAACTTCTGTCTTAGATCATGAAGAGGGAGCTTTGATTCATCGACAACCATCGATCTATTTTCACGCTATACTGCACAAACTATAAGGCCATATTGCTTAAAAATCCCTTTGGCAACGAAACGAGGGATCGATTGTGAATTGGGTAAGCTTTTTACTTTGACAGTTGAGAAAGAGTAGCTGCTAATCGATATGGAACCAAGAGAGGAATCTCGGTGAAAATTACTGACCTGCGAATACGACAGTTGAACGGGACTATGGTCCATCCAGAACCGTTTTGGGAAGAAAGGTTGATTCGACCAATCGATGTTTATCCTGCTTACCGACAGCAACTTCGGCAAAACACTTCCAACCGGCAAGAAGAAACTTATCAGATGTCATCTGTCTTTTTGCAGATTGACACCGATGAAGGTGTTACCGGCTTAAGCGGCCCCATCTCACCTAACCATGGTTATATCATCAACACCCAGTTACGTTCCATATTGATTGGCCAAGACCCTCGAGCTACCGAATTGTTATGGGATCAGATGTACCGAATTGCTATCCATGGTCGCAAGGGCGACACCATGATGGCTATCAGTGCAGTGGACTGCGGCCTGTGGGACATCCGCGGTAAATGGATGGATCAACCGTTATATCGTTTACTGGGAGGTCCAACGCGAACATCGATTCCTGCCTATGCTAGTGCATTAGGTTACTCACTAGAACCGGAAGCGGTCACTCGTCGGGCGCAGGAAATTGTAGATCAAGGATACACTGCTACCAAATGGTTCTTTCGAAATGGACCAGCAGACGGTAAGGTGGGGATTGCACATAACTTGAGATTAGCCCAAACTTTGCGGGAAGCGGTTGGCAGTGAAATCGATATCATGCTAGATGCCTGGAACAGTTGGGATATTCCCTATACATTGCTGATGGTGGAACGACTGTCCGAATATGATATTTCCTGGTTGGAAGAACCAGTTTTAGCAGACAAATTGGACAGTTACTTAAAAATTCAACGTCATTCTTCTATCCAGATTGCCGGTGGCGAGCACGAGTACACCCGCTGGGGATTCCGGCCTATTGTTGAACAC
>JYMV01015030.1_pt1 | contig 10638 bp, 11 predicted proteins | sample 338911 | NCBI WGS metagenome assembly JYMV01 (sample SAMN03354496, study PRJNA234377) | hydrothermal vent metagenome | biome: Deep sea; feature: Hydrothermal plumes at the Eastern Lau Spreading Center, Western Pacific Ocean; material: Seawater | place: Tonga | collected 2009 | depth 2000 m m
ATTTAGAAGAAATAGAACGGTTACCATGCTTAGCAACTTGGCCACCGGCTGCCGCAACAACAAAAGCACAGGCGGTTGAGATATTAAACAAGCCTAATCCATCACCACCGGTACCACAGGTATCGACTAAATACTTTGGATGGTGGATTTGCACACCCGTCGCTAATGATCGCATCACTTTTGCTGCAGCGGTAATTTCAGCAACCGTTTCTCCTTTCATTGACAAACCTACTAAAAAACCACCAATTTGCGAATCGGTGGTTTTACCCGTCATGATATCGCTCATCACTGCGTGCATTTCGTCTTCAGTTAGATCTTGTTTTGCGATGACTACTTTTATTGCTTGCTGTATGTTCATTTCTCTCTCATTAATGATTCTATATCGTCAATTTCTTTAACCAATGCTCCGGTTAATACTTTGTTTCCATTATTAGTGATTAGAACATCGTCTTCAATTCTAATACCAATACCCCAATAAATTGGGTTAATTTTATCATCCTTGCGAATGTAAATGCCTGGTTCGACAGTGGTCACCATGCCTAGTTCATATTGGCGATGCTGATCGTTTTTTTGATAGGCACCTACATCGTGTACATCAAGCCCAAGATAGTGCCCTGTGCCATGCATATAGAATTGTGATAAATCACCATCAGCTTGCAAGATACCTAGATCAATCAATCCTTGTTGAATGACATGAGTGGCGATTTGGTGAGGTTTAACTACCATCACACCTGGCTTGATACTTTCAATGGCAGCCAATTGAGCGTCGAGTACAATTTGGTAGATTTGTCGTTGCGCTTCGCTAAACGTGCCGTTCACTGGAAAGGTTCGAGTGATATCTGAGGCGTAGCCTTCTACTTCACAGCCAGCATCAATCAATAGTAAGTCGCCGTCATTTAAAATTTTGTTGTTTTCAATATAGTGCAACACACAGGCATTTTTACCACCAGCGACAATGGGTGTGTAAGCATGCTCTGCATTGTTTTTTCTAAACTCAGCATCGAAGACACTCGCTACCTCAAATTCAAATAAACTTGCGCGTGTTTTATGCATGGCTAATTGGTGAGCATTGACAGAAATATTTGCTGCTTTTTGCATGAACTCAACCTCTTCATCTCCCTTAATCAAGCGCATTTCGTGTACGTAAGTAGCGAGTGATTGGTATTTACTTTTTGCCAAGTGTTCGATGATTTCATCATCAAGAGTACAAGGCTTAAAATCATAATATAAGCCGGTAGCATTGACGATTAGTTTTGGCAATTGTGTTTTTAATTCATTAATAGAATAAGCTTCATCTGCCTTTAATGCTTGTGGTGCATTCGACACGCCTAGGCGTTTTCCATCCCAAATTTCACGTGCCGGATCTTTGTCTCGCAAGAAAATAGTGTAAGTGTCCTTTGAAAAAACTGCGACCGCTTGTGGCTCGGTAAAACCAGTTAAATACCAAAAATCACTGTGTGGACGAAAAGGATAATGCACATCACCATTACGCAGTTGTTCTGGGTTGGTGCCAATTATTACCAAAGCGCCATCATCAAGACGGCTTAGTAGTTCCTTTCTTCTGTTTTGATGTATCATTATTTTCAAGTCACAAAGTGCTTGATTAAGATACCATGAAATACGTTCGTTTGTACCAAAATACTCCTTTGAATATTGACGAAGAATTGACACTAGATGAATACGCTTCGCATCACTTACTTAAGGTATTGCGTTTTCCTCAAGGGCAAAGCATTACCTTGTTTAATGGCGATGGGTTTAATTACAGTGCCAAGGTGCTTGAGACTGAGAAAGACTGTGTGGTTAAACTGTTGAGTAAAGACACCAATCCATCTGAATCAAAGCTTAATATCACTTTGGCACAAGGTGTAGCTAAAGGTGAGAAGATGGATTTTTTAATACAAAAAGCAGTTGAACTCGGTGTGAATAAAATCATACCTATTCTGACCGAACGTTGCGTGGTTAAACTCAGTGGTGATAAGCTGATTAAGCGTACAAAGCATTGGAAAAAAATTGTCATCGGCGCTTGCGAGCAATCAGGTCGTTCAGTTATTCCAGAGGTGGTTAGTCCGATTGGTTTAGATGAATTTTTGCAACAGTCTAGTGTCAATGGTTTTGTCTTGCACCATCGATCAGAACAAACACTACTGGATATGGCAATAGTGAATAAGGCTACGGTTTTAATTGGCCCAGAAGGCGGTTTGAGTGAGATGGAAATTGCCCAAGCTACTACAGCCGGCTATCAGTCGTTGTTATTAGGTTCACGCGTACTCAGAACAGAAACAGCATCCTTGGTAGCCATTTCAAACATGCAACTATTATGGGGTAGTTAGGAGTTTTAAAGCGTCCTGAATTGGACCAAGTACATTGTCTAATTTTTTACGAATGGCTGATCCAGCCAAACTGTGAGCAGAAATCGTACTCACGGCTAATCGTTCACTAACGCCAGCAAGTAGCAATCTAGCCTTAACTTTCTCATCGTCTAAGCCTAGTTTTTCTAGCACTGATTGCGCTTGGTTTTGTAAGCCTTCAATTTGGTCTAGAGGTTGAATCATTGGATGTGATAAGCAGCCACCCAACACTTCTAGCGTACGATACAAAACATGCTCTTGATTGATCTTTTTTAAGATGTGCGCAATGGTTGATAACATGATTTGCCCTTGCTCGGTGCTAACACATTCTAGTTCTTTAATGCTATCATTTAACGCGATTGTGCCGCTATTATTCGGTAAATTGTCTTTCATTCTCTCAATAAAACCAACTAAAAATGCGGTTTTTCTCTGCCCTTGCTTCCATAATCTGTCTTTAGCTTCTTGAGAGATTAGATCGCCTTGTAATAATAAATTTGTTGTATCAATCAGTTGTGTGGTGTCATCTGTAAAAGGTAAAAATTCTAATAAATAATTGGCGATTTCTCTGCCAACTGGGTGTACAACTACAAAATCTCTAGTGAGTAAAAATCGTCCAATTTCTGCTTGCTGATCGGTATTGGTGGCGCACCACCAAACTAGATCTAACACTTTATCATCTAAATTTTGAGAGTTAGCAACAGCTACCACCGCCTCAATATTGCCAATTTTTAATAACGATCCTAAATTATTTGAACTAACTTGCCCCATTCGCGACCAGCGCTTTAGGTACGATGGATAGCCACCCATACTACCAAGCACTTGGTTAACTAAAAGTTTTTGTACTGCTTGAATATATTTACTACTATCAATATCTGGGTTAAGCGTAATGGTTTGCTCTTTCTTGTCTTCTGTGAGGCCAACTACCACCAGTTTGTAAACATCAACTCGAATCGCTACGCAGGTTGAAATTAGAACATTGAGTCTAAGTGTGTCTTCAGGTGTTAGCATTGAGATATCGGTTAAGTTGTGAGAGTGACTGAGAATCCAAAGCGTCTTTAAAAACCACAATCGATTCTTTTACGGCTTTAATTATCACCAAAAATCGAGATTGATATGCCGGATAAAACCAAGGGTATTGCCCAGCAGACTGATTGTTTTTATTTGGACAACCAATCCATCAGATTCGTTAGTCATCGTCGCATAATTCAGCACCCATTTCTCTAGCACGATCAAACGCGGCCCGCATTGCATGCGACACTAACATATCAAAATTCTGATCTTGGAAAGATTCAATCGCTGCTTGTGTAGTGCCATTTGGTGAGGTGACTTTGGCACGTAGTTCGCGCGCAGAATCTTCGCTGCTACTGGCCATCATGCTAGCGCCAAGTGCTGTTTGAATGCTCAGCTGTTCGGCAATTTTTTCATCTAATCCTAGTGCAACCCCTGATTTGGTCATTGCTTCAATCATTAAAAAGAAATAAGCAGGACCACTGCCTGAGAGTGCAGTAACTACATCTAGCATTTTTTCATCTTCCACCCATAAGCACTCGCTTACTGCACTGAGTATGCGTTCAGATAATGCTTTTTGCTCATCGCTCACGGCTTCGTTGGCCATCATGCCCGTTGCACCCTTACCTAATAAGGCTGGTGTATTTGGCATGGTACGCACAATTGCTTTGTTGCCACCCAGCCAGCGATTAATATCTGTTGCCCGGACACCTGCTGCAATTGAAATCATTAAAGGTTTGTGATCAATATGCGTTTGTAGTTGCTTACAGACAATAGACAATACTTGTGGCTTTACCGCAAATACAATCACATTACATTTGGCAGCCAGTTCGGCATTGTCCGTAAAAACCTCAAGGTTAAATTCATCAGCTCGTAGGGATAATAGCGTTGCATCAGTATCGCTTAACTTAATATTTTTCGTATTAAAGCCATCATTAATAAGGCCAGAAATTAGCGCATAAGCCATGTTGCCTGCACCAATAAAACCAATTGTTGTAGAGTTTTGCATTAAAATATCTCAAAATAATATGTTGCATATTCTACCTAAATACTGCCTTTTAATAATACAAGGATAACAATGAAAAAATTCAACCCTAAGTTAATCATGATTGATGTGGATGGCACTTTAGTCGATAGTGTGCCAGATTTAGCCTAAGTGCGTCATTGGGTAGGTAACGGTGTGCCAAAATTGGTGGAACGTTCACTCACGGGTGAGCTAGAAGGTACGGTGGATAAAGCTGATTTCGATAAGGCGTATCCGATCTTTTTAGAACTATATGCACAGAACACCTCGGGCCGTTCGTCGTTATATGACGGCGTTAGAGAGGGTTTAGACTACCTGAAGGCAGAGGGCTATACTTTGGGCTGTGTTACCAACAAAGCTGAGCAATTTACTGTACCACTTTTAAAAGATTTGGGCATTTTTGATGATTTTGGTATTGTCATTTCAGGTGACACTTTAGAGAAGAAAAAACCTGACCCATTACCACTCCTACATGCTGCTAAATTTTTCAGTATTGATCCACAAGATTCGATGATGTTAGGTGATTCTATCAGTGATGTTAAAGCTTCTCGCGCCGCAGGGTTTGAGATTATTTGTATGTCGTATGGTTACAATCATGGCGATGATATTCGTGATGCCAATCCAGATTTGGTGATTGACTCAATGGCTGAGCTTAAAGCGTATTTGTAAGTAAAATGCGTCTGTATGGATACATTTGACCAGCAACATATTTGGCATCCCTATGCCAGAGTTCCAAATGAAATTGCGACTTATCTAGTTGAGTCAGCCGATGGCGCATGCCTTAACTTAGAAGGTAATCAGCAAGTTATCGATGGCATGAGCTCTTGGTGGAGCGCTATTCATGGTTACAACCATCCAGTACTCAATAAAGCAATTCAAACCCAATTGGGAAAAATGTCACACGTGATGTTTGGTGGCCTCACCCACAAGCCCGCCATTACCCTGGCAAAAACCTTAGTTGAAATTACACCCGAGAATCTAACCAAAGTCTTTTTTACCGATTCGGGCTCAGTATCAGTCGAAGTGGCTTTAAAAATGTCGTTGCAATATTGGCACAACAAAAGCCAAACTGAAAAGCACAAGTTTATTACTATTCGTGGCGGCTATCATGGGGATACTTTTGGTGCCATGAGTGTGTGCGATCCAGATAATGGCATGCATCACTTATTCTCAGGCGTGTTGCCACAACACTTTTTTGTTAAAAGCCCGTCGATGGTGAGCATGGATGAGGCTCTACAAGACTTAGAGTCAACTTTAAAGCAAAGTTCCAGTTCAATTGCTGCAATGATTTTAGAGCCTGTGGTACAAGGTGCAGGTGGTATGCGACTTTATAACCCGCAATACCTCACCAAAGCCAAAGCTTTATGTGAAACATACAATGTGCTATTTATTCTGGACGAGATTGCCACTGGTTTTGGACGTACAGGCGAGCTCTTTGCACTTGAATATGTAGATGTTGAACCTGATATTTTATGTTTAGGAAAGGCCCTTACCGGCGGCTATATGACACTCGCTGCCACACTCACAACAGACGATATTTCCAGTACAGTCGGCACACTCATGCATGGCCCAACCTTTATGGCTAATCCGCTTGCGTGTACGGTGGCGAATGCCAATATTGAATTATTACTTAACTCCCCTTGGCAAGATAATATTGCTCGTATTGAGACACACTTTCACAATGAGTTGTCCTCACTAAAGCAAAACAAAAAAGTTATCGATGTACGTATTCTGGGTGCAATTGCAGTGATTGAAATGCAAGATGATATTGGGGTAGAATGGGTTCAGAAACGTTTAATTAGACTTGGTGTCTGGTTAAGACCGTATGGAAAATTACTTTACACTATGCCGCCATTTATCATTACAGATGATGAATTAATAACACTCACCGAGGCAATTAAAATCGTTGTGGAGGAGTCATGAAAATATTAACTTTATTACTAATACTGTTGGCTTTCTCGGTCCAGGCGGAAGAATATGAAGCTGTCGGTGTTGAAGTCAAGGCACAAAAATTAGTTGGTGATGCTTATTATGTGCCTGGCATGTCGGGCGCAGCCACTGAATATGAGGGCTTTATTTCTAATGCTGGTTTTATTGTGACTAGTGAGGGTGTGGTTGTGTTCGATGCACTTGGTACGCCATCTTTAGCAAGTGCCATGCTCAGCGAGATACGCAAAATCACTGATCAACCCATTAAGATTGTGGTGATGAGCCACTATCATGCAGATCATTTGTATGGACTCCAAGTATTTAAAAATGAGGGTGCTCAAATTTGGGCACCTAAAGGCACTTGGGATTACCTTGATTCAGAAACCGCTGAAAATTTACTAGAATCAAGGCGTACAGCGTTATTTCCTTGGGTGACCGACGACACCTACTTGGTTAAGCCTGACCGCATCATCGATCAAGATACCAAATTTAGTTTAGGTGAACATCAATTTGTGATTAACTATTTTGGTAAAGTGCATTCAGATGGCGACATGTCGTTAATTAGTGTGACTGACCAAACCCTTTATAGTGGTGATATTATTTTTGAAGGTCGTCTACCATTTGTGGGTGATGCTAATATTATTGATTGGGTTAAAACCCTAGATCGTGTACGCCATACACAGGTAGATTATTTCGTACCAGGTCATGGAGGTGCCTCTAATCAGCCGTTACAAACCATGGACCTCACTTATCGTTACTTAAAATTCTTATTGAGTAAACTCGGTAAAGCTGTTGAAGAAATGGAGCAGTTTGAAGAAACTTACGATTCTATTAACTGGTCAGAGTTTGAAAATGAAACAGCATTTGAAGAAGCCAATCGAAGGAATGCCTATGCAGTATATTTATTCCTTGAAAGGGTGTTGGATTAGTTGGGCAATTTTTATAATTTTTTGTGCTTGAGAATTTTGTTTTCGATAGATAATACCAACTTCTCGTCCAGCTTGAGCTAGTGTATTTTTGTCAATTTTAATATCTGGATACGGCTTTAAAATATTTTGTTGAATGGCCATTTCTGGTAACAAACTCACCCCTGTATTCATATTCACCATTGCGATTAAGGTTGCCAAGCTACTGCAAGAGCATTCAGAAATTTGATTTTGTTTGATATTACAACTAGATATAATTTGATCTCTAAGACAATTTCCTTGTTCTAATAAGAGTAATTCATGTTGTTTTATATTAGTTTGACTGCGATCTTTGTGCTGGATAAAGATCAATGACTCTTTAAACAGAGTGTACGCTTCAATATTATTTGGTATGTCATATGGAAAAGCAAAAATTGCAAAATCAATTTCTAATGATTGCACTTTATCTAACAACACCTCACTTTTCTCTTCAACGAATGATAGATTCAGTTGTGGATAGGTTGCCTGTAAATTCTGGATTAATTGCGGCAGTAAGTAGGGTGAAATGGTAGGAATAATGCCAATGTTAATTTTGCTTTGAAAGAAATCAGTTTTTGCTATATTGACTAAATCTTGTGTTGAATTAATTACTTGCCGAGCTTGATCGATAATTTGAATGCCAATTTTTGTAAGCGCAACTGATTTGTTATTACGTTCCACCAAAATTGTATTTAAATCTTGCTCTAATTTAGCGATTCCTGCGCTGAGAGTTGACTGACTAACGAAGCAAGTTTTGGCCGCCTTTGAAAAATTCAAATACTCAGATAGTGCAATTAAGTATTCTAAATTTTTGAGTGATGGCAGCATAAAATTTACTATCGAAAAATACGATTATTATAACTTAAATAATTCAATTTACCTAAGAAATTTTTGGTGTTATGATGTGGGTAATTTCAATAAAAAGGAGAACGTTATGTCGTTACAAGGAAGCACCACAGAACAAAATTTAAAAGATGCTTTTTCAGGCGAGTCGCAGGCAAATCGTCGTTATTTATACTTTGCAGCAAAAGCAGATATTGAAGGTTATAACGATGTCTCAGCGGTGTTTCGTTCTACTGCCGAAGGTGAAACAGGACATGCACATGGTCATTTAGAATATTTAGAAGAAGTAGGTGATCCTGCTACAGGTTTGCCAATTGGTGAAACTGGAGACAATCTTAGAGCGGCAGTTGCTGGCGAAACACATGAATATACTGATATGTATCCTGGTATGGCCAAAACAGCTAAAGAGGAAGGATTTGATGAGATTGCAGATTGGTTTGAAACCTTAGCCAAAGCTGAGCGCTCACATGCAAACCGTTTTCAAAAAGCATTAGACAATTTATAAAATACCTTTACAACGCACTATGTATTAAGCAGGGCGCGTTGTAAATAAAGACTTTAACTATGCCTGATTATAGAGAAGGATCATTATCTGCACCCATGCGTCACCCTATTCATTGGGAGGATGAAGATTATTACGACGAAACCTTACTCCATACAGAGATGGAACGAGTGTTTGATATTTGTCATACTTGTCGTCGTTGCGTTAATTTATGCCAGTCTTTTCCAACATTATTTGACTTAGTTGACGCCTCAGTAACTTTTGAGATGGATGGAGTTGATAAAGCAGATTATAGTAAAGTTGTGGACCAGTGTTATTTATGTGACCTCTGTTTCATGACCAAATGCCCTTATGTGCCACCACATGAATGGAATATTGACTTTCCACATCTAATGCTTAGAGCTAAAGCTGTTGCATTCAAACAAGGTAAGACTAAGTTATCGCATAAAATTTTAACTTCACCACAAATGGTGGGTGCCTTTTCATCTATTCCAGTATTGTCTGGCGTGATTAATTGGACAAATAATTTTAAGCCCTTTCGTAAGGTTTTAGAAAAGACCTTGGGTGTGCATACTGATGCATTGATTCCAAAATACCATTCTAAGAAACTATCTAAACGTTTTATAAATAAACAAAATGACAGTCAGTACAAAGTAGCGATTTTTGGCACCTGTTATGGTGAGTTCAACGATCCAGATACTGCACTAGATATTATTGATGTATTGCGACATAACAATGTTGAGGTTAAATTAGTGCAAAAAACCCAATGTTGTGGCATGCCGAAAATGGAATTGGGCGATCTTGAGAGTGTTGAAGCTTACGCACAAAAGAATATTGCCCCATTAATGAGCTTAGTTGAACAAGGTTATAAACTAATGGCGCCAATCCCCTCATGTGTGCTGATGTTTAAAAATGAATTACCAATGATCATGTCAGATAATGAAGCTATTAAAGCCATTGGTGAAGCATTTTATGACCCTTTTGAATATCTGATGTTTTTAAATAAAGAAGGTGTTCTGAAAACAGATTTTAAATCAATTAATCAACATGTACTGTATCACATGGCTTGTCACCAAAGAGTGCAAAATATTGGCGTACAAACCAAAAAAGTATTGAGTTTGATTCCAGGTCTAGATTTAGATGTGATTCAGCGATGTTCTGGGCATGATGGTACTTATGGTGTGCGAAAAGACACCTATTCTTACGCGGTTAAAATTGGCAGGCCGATTGCCAATAAAGTCACTCAAGAAACCGAGTTAGTTCTCAGTGATTGTGTGATGGCGGGCAATCATATTGCACATATCTCTGAACATGAGGTGAAGGCCATACACCCGATGAGCCTAGTCAAAATAGCCTATGGCTTACTTAAATAAGGAGGTAATATAATGTCAGCACTACTAACAACATCAGATTTATTTTCATTAGAAAAATATGCGTTAACTAGGCAGGATTTTCGTCAACAAGTAATGAATTTAAAGAAGAATAGGCAAGTTAATCTTGGAGAGCATATTCGATTATTGTTTGAAAATCAGATGACTGTTCGTTATCAAATCCAAGAAATGCTCCGTATTGAAAAAATCTTCGAAACAGATGCGATACAAGATGAGTTGGACACCTACAATCCTATGATACCAACAGGGCTCAACTTGAAAGTAACAATGATGATTGAATATAACAAGGTAGAAGATCGTAAAGAAGCCTTGTCAAAGCTGATCGGCGTAGAGCGTAGTGTTTATATTCAGCTGGCTGGGTACGAAAAAGTTTATCCTATTTGCAATGAAGACCTAGAAAGAGAAACCGAGGATAAAACATCATCCGTGCATTTTATGCGTTTTGAATTTACCCAAGCAATGGTGGACGACTTTTGCAACGATGCAAAGGTAAGTATGGGTGTTGAGCATGTTTATTGCCCACAAAGTATTGTATTGGACCAATTAACCCAAGATAAGCTTAAACAGGATTTTAATTAATTTTTAGAGGAAATATTATGGCTAACGAAGGCTATCATGAGTCAGAAGATAAATTATCACAACAAACTAA
>JYMV01026265.1_pt1 | contig 10637 bp, 8 predicted proteins | sample 338911 | NCBI WGS metagenome assembly JYMV01 (sample SAMN03354496, study PRJNA234377) | hydrothermal vent metagenome | biome: Deep sea; feature: Hydrothermal plumes at the Eastern Lau Spreading Center, Western Pacific Ocean; material: Seawater | place: Tonga | collected 2009 | depth 2000 m m
CTTCAAATACTTTCCCACCCAAGATGGTTTAAGTCACCTCTACAACGCCCACATCCTTAAATCCTACGCCAATCCCGATAACTACCTGCTGAGACAGGTTTATGATCTTCGATTGACGCTTTTCCCCAATTGGTCATCACACTTGATTTTGCTGGCCTTGATGTACCTTTTCCCACCGCTGATCTGTGAAAAGATATTGCTGACTATCTGCATCACCCTTATCCCTTTATCATTGTTCTATTTTCTGAATAGTGTGGCTTGGCCAAACCTCCATCCAGCAAATCATCCATCCTTCTTATTGACGACTCAATCGACAGGCAGTGGAAAAACTTTCCCTAAAAGAATTTCTCTGGTATTTAGCGGTAATTTCCTGGGGTTGGTCGGGTTTATTTACGCCTTCAACTATCTGTTACACATGGGATTTTACAACTTTACCCTTAGTATTAGCCTCTTCTTTTTTACGCTGGGTTATTGGTGTCGCCATCAATGGTTACAATTGCAAAATAACCTAACACTCACTCAGTTAGCGGTGATTTATATCCTACTGGTTGCCACCTACTTCACCCATTACCAATCGTTTTCACTGTTGGTAATTACGATTTCGGTGTTGGCCATCTTCTCTTTTACCTACTCACGTATTTATGCTGACTACGTCCTAACTTCTGCAGACCGTGAAAATGGTAGAGCCCAACACTTTATTCAATCTTACCTTAAACCCATAGCTACTTTGTTTGGTTTGATGCTACCTCTGTATTTATTGATGTTTTCCTATTATCTGGACCGACGTGGTTCGGACGGGGACTACCACAGTTTTGAGGAACTGACAGATTATTTCTTGTCAATGAAATCACTGGTTGCTTTTCGTGACGATCATATTATCATTGGCCAGTTATTACTGGCTGTTTTCGCCGTGGCTTTGGTTATTACTTTGCTCAAGCGCCTGCAACAAATTCAGACCGTACTTAGGGATAAAACAGAAGGGCTAGTTGCAACACGACCAATTTTGGCTTTACTGGTCAGACCTGAAGACGGATTCCTGCTAATGGCCATTATTCTGACGGTAATGTACTACCAATTACCGTGGTCAAAGTATGGTGGGGGGTGGATCAACGATCGGATCCATCTCTATATATTTTTGGTCCTGTTGCCATTTTTTAATCTTGGTGGTTATCGGTTCAATTCGAAAAAACAGGTCAACAAAAACTTGGACAGCATCGGCGAAACAAGGTGGTCGCCCTATGCACGCACGATATTGGGTAGTGTTATCGTAGTGCTTTCTCTCTGGCATTTAGGCCTCAATAGCCATACCTACGCCAAGTTGAATACCGACTTGGTGAACGCGATGCCAATCACTGAACAACTTCCCGCCCACACCATTCTTGCCAGTGGTGCGGGGGAATGTGCTCTTCCCAACTGCCCTGGGGAATGGAATGGCTTTGCCGCGGCCTTTGGGCAAAAACCGAAATATGTTGACCCGTTTGGTCATTTGGAATGCTATCTGGCAATTGGCCAAGACGTGGCCTACCTCAACAACTACGAAGCTGATACCGATCATTTTCCAACTGTCTATCGCCAGAGAAATCTAGCTGCCGATTATCTGGTAGTTCGGCATACCCACGCGCATCAAATGGAAACTGAAAAAAAAGAGTACAATCTGGTGATGAAGAATAGCTACAATCGGCTTTACCGAAGGAAAGAGACCAAGCCAAATTTGCGATTTTGGCAAGAGGAAACAACAGGTTTAACGATTGACTTTGGTCAGACTTCGGTGGAGGCAAAAATGGGAATCTCAGTGAATGTCGACACCCTTTATCAGGGGCAAGGATACGGTTGGGTAACAGACACACAGCGGCAACTGTTCACCTCCCCCCAACGTCGGGACCAGACCGACCTAGATGGAATTTGTAGCAACCAAGACGGCGTGTTTCGGGTCGATTTGCCTAACGGTCGATACATTGTTACTTCAACCCACTGTAACCAGGAACAACCCAGCAAAATTGATCTGATCGCTAATGGTAAGAGGTACATCCGGAATCTGACGCTTAATCAGCATCCCGTGACGACCTCTTACTCAATTACTATCACCGATCAAAAACTGATCCAGGTCATCCACCCCCGCCAAACAGGGAAAGGCTGGGGTTGGCTTAACTGTACTATCAAACCAATGTCTACAGAATGAGGGATAGTGAGCACGCCCAACTAAGGACCTAACTCCAAATAGACTTGGTGTATCCTACTGAATAGTACATTTCCTATCACACAAGCCTTGCATTAGCCACGGCGGTACATACAAAGCGTCGGATAAATTCCCTGCGCAAACGAACAACCTCCAAAACGGCGTGACATCACATTACATCCCATTCAGAATGGCATAGTCTGAGATAGGCGGATTGTCTGTTGTCTTGAATGCCCATGATGCTATTTGGAGGAGTTTAAATGCAAAAGCTAGTTTGATTTAGTATTTTTCATTTCACTAGGTATGTTTTATACTGTGGGTTGTGATGTGCGTTTTTTGTAAACAATAGAGGGGGAAATAAATTCAGATGCGAATAGAGCCCAGTTTCAACCTGCAGCCTTGGCAGCACACGCACACCTTCGGACAAGACCAAAAACGGCCAGGTGAACTTCGCACGATCATCGTCATCGTCATCACAGCCACCATGATGATGGTCGAAATCACAACGGGTATCATCTTCGGCTCAATGGCCTTACTGGCCGATGGCTTACATATGGCCTCGCATGCGGTAGCTCTGACAATCAACGCTTTCGCCTACATTTATGCCCGTCGTCACGCCCACGACATCAAATACAGCTTCGGCACTGGCAAAGTCAACGCTCTAGGCGGATTTACCGGCGCGGTATTGCTAGCCATCTTTGCGCTGATGATGGTATGGGAAAGCGTGGAGAGAATCATCTACCCTATCGGGATTGCATACAATCAAGCTATCTTTGTCGCAGTCCTTGGTTTGATCGTCAATGGAGCGTCGGTCTTTATCTTGGGTCACCACCATAATCATGCTGACGCAGGCAATAGCCATGAACATCATCATCACCACGACCATAACCTTCGGGCCGCATATCTTCACGTCTTAGCCGATGCCCTTACCTCACTCCTAGCGATAGTTGCTTTGCTGATGGCCAAATACATTGGTCTGATCTGGATGGACCCACTGATGGGGATTGTTGGCGCGATCTTGGTTTCACGATGGTCTCTGGGGCTGTTGCGCACAACCAGTACCGTCCTACTTGACAACCAAGGTCCTGAGCACCTTCAATCGAAAATCACACAATGTATCGAGGATGATGATAATAGAGTTACTGATCTTCACTTGTGGTCGATTGGTCCGAATATCTATGGTGTTATTATCTCTGTGGTAGCGCGCGACCCGCAGCCATCAGAATACTATAAAGAATTGATTCCTTCCAACCTTGGCTTGGTCCACCTTACTGTCGAGGTTCACGAATGGATTCAAGAAGATTTCGACAATCAGCGCGAGCTTAGCCGATAATAAGGCATAGTTACCCCTGAATCGTGCGAAGCATGGTCTTTACTGCTTTACCGCTGGTTGGCTATTCTGTATTTACGTTAAAAACTTTCGTACAACTGATAGATTGTGAATATTCCTAATTTAAGATTTTGGCGTCTTCCAGCTTTAATCTCGTACATGAGTTATCTATTGCGCGGGTATCAGCGCGTGTTTAATAACCCAGTTGGGATTGGTTAGCCCCGCCTGATACTTCGTAGGGAAGAACAATCCAACGGGGCTTCCCCTTAGCCCCACCAGTCACGATACGCCACGGCGGTCCACCCCTTGTGGGGGTATCATATAGCTAAACATGGAAATACATCCCGCCGTCCAGAAGAATGTAGCCTGAGATAGACGGGGCAGTCACCTGCTGATTTGTGTGTCCTGTCATTGTGTGCCCACCTGATACCTCGTAGGGGTATCAGGCAACTATATTCATACTTGGGCAGTATCTGCCGCGATTTAAGTTTGCCGACAGTGGTAAAGAATGTTTCGCCGTTTGTTAAAGGCTGCACTGGTTCGAGGTTAACGGATCCTGTCTTCTTATCCAGATGCACATATCTCATGAATCACCTTCCCATACACATCTGTCAGACTCTCCTTACGCCCCTGATGGAAGTACGTGAGCCACTCGTGGTTCAGTCCCATTAGGTGTAGGATCGTTGCATGGATATCGTGGACATGGACTTTGTCCCTCACCGCTTCGAACCCGAATTCGTCTGTTTCGCCATAACTCATCCCGCCCTTTATGCCACCGCCAGCCATCCACATCGAGAACCCATACGGATTGTGATTCCGACCCGGAGCGTTCTCGCCTTCACTAAATGGCATTCGACCAAACTCTCCGCCCCAAACGACCAACGTGGAATCGAGCAGGCCACGCTGATCCAAATCTTGCAACAACGCGGCTATTGGCTGGTCGACCTCGGCTCCATGCTTGCCATGATTCGATTCAATCCCTGCATGCGCGTCCCAGGTGTCCTCCAGATGACCGCCGCCCGAGTAAAGTTGGATAAAACGAACTCCACGTTCCACTAAGCGCCGGGCAATCAGGCAATTGCGGCCAAACTCGTCTGTCGGCTGTTTCCCAACTCCATACATATCCAGTGTCCTTTGGCTTTCATGCGAGAAATCGACTGCACCTGGTGCTTCCGATTGCATTCGGTAGGCCAGCTCATAGGTTTGAATGCGCGATGCTAATTCATGACCGCGGGGGCGTTTGCTAAGATGCTCTTGGTTCAACTTTGTCAGTAGATCAAGTTGTCTGCGTTGCGCGGTTTTGTCGATGTGGCTTGGTCCCGACAAGTCTAGAATCGGATTGCCGGTGGGTCGAAACAGCGTGCCCTGAAATGTAGATGGCATGAATCCAGATGACCAATTCGGCTGTCCCGAAATCGGACCACCTCGCTTATCGAGCATCACCACATAACCCGGCAAATTTTGATTCTCCGATCCCAGCCCATAAACACACCAGCTTCCCAATGATGGACGCCCAATAAATGTGCTTCCTGTGTTCATGCCGACCAACGCCGAACCATGAGCATGACTATCCGCGTGACACGATTTGATCACTGCCAGTTTGTCTGCATGCTCTCGAACTCTTGGGAAGTAGTCCGAAATCAACAGGCCACTTTCGCCGCCAGGTTGAAATGGCCGCCAGTTGGGCGTCAAGTATCCCATCTTGCGCCCACCGGAATTGATGAACTTCTTATCCGGCGGCAACGACTTGCCCGCGTATTTCACGAGTTCCGGTTTGTAATCGAATGTATCAACCTGACTTGGCCCGCCGTTCATCATTAGGAATATGCAACTCTTGGCTTGAGTATAAAAATGTCGCGGTTTGGAAGCGAGAGGATTCATTGATGTTTGCGTTTCTGGGGCATGGACACTCCGAACGAAAAAATTATCAGCGCCAAGTAAGGACGCAAGGGCCACGCTAGCGAATCCTGCGCCCATCTCCCAGATAAACTCACGTCGCGTCTGCCCACAAGGGTACGTTCGGTCCAATCGTGGATCGTTGGGAGAAAGGATAAATCCAACAAGACGGCTGCAGGCGAAGCTTGACAGCGCCCTCAGCTGCGAGGTTAGGAGATTAGGCAAAAAGGAGAAAACGATAAGAGCAACTGGCTGGCGTACGTTGTTCGATGGATCTGATCTGGATAAGTGGAGTGTTGGCGGAGATGAAGTGACACTTGTAGGTGATGCTTTGACCATCGCCAAGGGAGAGGTACGAGCCGAGACTGGCGGCATGTCCTGGGACAATTATGTTCTACGGGCAGATATCATGGTCACTCCCAAAGGCGGAATTCCAAAATACTGTGTTCAGCTGACAGCCAACGGTACTTGCGTCTACTGTCAGCTCGTACCGCATTGCATGCTTATTGCTTACTATTGTGAGAAACCGAGAAGGAACCCAGAAGGGTTTACCTATCTAATTGCGCCCGTAGCGGTTCGGATTCCCGAGAGCTCGTGGTTCACCTTCACCATGCGAGCATCTAACGGCGAAGTCACCGGTATGGTCAACGGTGCTGAGATTGCCAATGCCCAGATCCCGAGTGGTACCAAGGGAATGCCGGGATTTCTTGTCAACCAGTTGGAACGTTGTGTAGTGAAAGCTAGGAATATCAAGGTCCGTTTGCTTCGCCCCACCAAGAAACAGCTGGAGGAATTCCATAAGCATCCTCTATACAATTGGCTGAAGCACGTAGAAGCAACGAAGTGACGATAGAGATTCAAAGCCTTGCAGCCGACTACCAGTGTGGCAGGGCTGAAGGCAGTTGTTCTGCCAATGGGAGACAATCATGGCATTTCGCCAAGTTGCCAGAGTGACCGGGAAGTTCAGCGTTTTCTGGCCAGAGTGGTTAGAGGTTACTTCTGTCTCCGAAGATGACGCGCCAGAGATCGGTGACTTTCTCCTCCGTCTGGGGCATCCCCTTCGACCTGAGTGCCAGCCGAGCACACTTGACGGGGCGACATACTATGTCAGGCGACTATTCGACTACCACCGAACCAATCGGAACTATCCTCTTGCCCTTCAGTGCTCCACCATCGTGCGCCAGACAGAAAGCGGCCAGATTGTCGGTGTCTGCCTGGTGGGCGGTGGTGGGGATGGCGGGCAGGAATTTGGTGTCTACGACATTCAGGTCGATCCCAACTGCCGGAATCAAGGTATTGGTACCAGCATGATCAGGAGATCTCTGATGATCCTGGCCGAGCATGGAATCCCGGAGTTCCATCTTTGGCGGGAAGATGATTCCCGTGCTCAATCGCTGTACGAGCGCCTTGGATTCCAGCCGACTGGGGCAGTGGAATAGAAGAGGCAGAACAATGGGATGGCGAGGCTTCGATGTGGAATTCGACTATGTTAGAGCCAATATCCGGATCATGGGGCAAATGTTCAAGGTGTCTCCTGAGATAGATGGAGCGTTCACCAACCGACTCGTCTCTTGTCATTTTGGGCCAGCATGATTCATTACCCTCGATTACTGACAGTGAACCTGCCTATTTACCCCAATACGGAAATCGTGGTAGAATGCCGAAGCTAGTCCAACAACTTGGGCACAGCAGGTACTTGATTCAAACTGTAAACACTGCGGGATAAGCGCTTAAGTTGCACGATTAGCTACTGATAGGCTAATCTTGAGGTCAACTGATTATGTCTGATGTATTTATCTCCTATTCCTGCAAAGACATAGAGTTCACTCGACGTCTGCACCAGGAATAGGAAGCCAGAGAACGTAAACCCTGGGTGAACTGGTGGGACATTCCTACCACCTCTGAATGGATGGAATTGATGTTCTTTGTTTGTCTGCTATGATGGATATTTCTGATGTTCTGGTGCTGATCAGTCTCTAAAAATGAAAAATACACTAAGGAGGAAAATTGGATGAATCAATTTCTCACACCCGCCACGGAGCCTGTGGGACTACAGATGAACAGATACAGCTTTTCTGAAAAGAAGCATACCTTGTGATTGACGATGTCTTCCCACCTGCTGACGTGGCGCGGCTTCGTGAAGCATGTGAATCGCCTGAAGTGACGACTGAGTGGAAGAAACGGGACCATGAGAATAAAACAGTGCATCTGCTAGAAATTACGGTCAAGCATCCAATTTTCGTGGAATTGGCCAAAAGTCCACGTATTCTGAACCGAATTACGCCGCTGATTGGTTCCTACGTTCAACTTCAACACTCCAAACTGGCAACTAAGCTGCCCACCAAGGGGAAAGGCCCATTTGCCTGGCATCAGGATTTTGCTTACTTCCCGCATACTAATATAGACTTGGTAGCTGTGATGGTACTTCTAGATGACGCAACGCCCGAAAATGGCTGTATGCAGATTGTTCGAGGCAGTCATAAGTTGGGACTGCTGAATCATATGCAGGGTGGTTTGTTCACAGGCACGTGTCAAGAGTCACCGTATTGGGAAGACGAGATTCGGCTGGCACAGGTGATACCGAAGGTGGGGGGATTAGTATCCACCACTGCTTGGCACTTCATAGTTCGCCCGTCAATCTCTCTGGTCGACCACGTCGCGGCGTTGTTTTTCAGTATCGTGCCGACGATGCCTACCAACTGGCGGACGGTATCTGGGCAGACACTGGCTTACTGATATGCGGAGAGAAACGTGGACAGGTGCGGTGGATGCCGGCTTGCTTCGCCTACCAAGGTCCCGCCGCTACCTTGGTCATCCCTTTGGACATGCTTGGAATCAGGAAGGCGAATTAGCACGACAGAGTGATTATCGGATTAGATAGATGAGACCATACTTACCACATAAGTAGGTTAAATAAGTAACATATACTGAGGCAAACAAGATGACAATACTTTCTGACAGAGATTGGGAATTCTTCAAAAAAAACGGCTACGTTATTGTACCAAACGCTCTGCCTCAAGAGAACCTGGATGCCGTGATCAATGCGATGTTCGACTTTCTTGGCATGAAACCTGATGATCCTGAGGATTGGTACCGTGTACCACTTCGTACTAACGGGATGGTCGAGATGTATCATCATCAGGCGATGTGGGACAACCGCCAGCATCTGCGAATGCACCAGATCTTTGCCGAGATTTGGGGGACAGAAAAACTGTGGGTGTCGATTGACCGCATCAGTTTCAAACCACCGCCCCACCCAGACTACCCAGATTATGCAAACGAAGGTTTCATTCACTGGGACGCAGGTACATCTAGGTTGCCTTTGAGTTTTGGCGTACAGGGCGTGCTATACTTAACTGACACATTGGAAAATCAGGGTGGATTTCAGTGCATTCCCGGCATTCATCACCAACTAACGGACTTTGGTGCAAATCATCCACTGAGTTACGAATACGAAGTTCCTGACCTCAAACAGTTCATGCCGCAGGCGATTCCGGGCAAAGCTGGAGACTTGCTCATCTGGCATCGGGCACTAGCGCATGGTAGCGGTCATAATACGTCGGACAACCCGCGACTGGCGCAATATATCAGCATGCGACCTGCTAGGCCAGAGGATGAGAACTCTCGTCAAAAACGGATCCACCTCTGGAAAGATCGGGAAGAGCCTCCGTCTCGCGCTTTTCCCGGCGATCCACGGGGATGGGAAAAAGAACGTCCACTTGCAGAACTGACACCGTTGGGCAAAAAATTGCTTGGCTTAGATGCCTGGGAATAATGCCTAACATCAGAAGCGTTGAAAACCGATCTCACTATGGCGGCAGGCGACAAGTATTTGGAGCAATTCCAGCGAGACACCATACTGGAAGGTCTAATCGACCTCCACAAAATGAGATCTGGAAAGAATCCTTTCACCAACTGACTCAAAGAGTTAAGCCAATCCGGCGACCACCGCGTGGGCTAGGTGGACAGATCGTAATGGACAATTTGGTGGAACATGAGTCCGAGATAATGCTGCCTGCTGTTACTAACTCGGTAATTCTGGACTTTCTAGAATCAGTGATGGGGCCTTTTGTACAACTTGAAAGTTTGCGTATCAACTTGACCGAATCAGCGGCAGTAGAATAAGGTCGAGGTCGAAACCAGAAATTGGCATCGGGATATGTAGGCGCTTTTGCTGGTTGTGCTAGCGATTATCTTTCCCCAAATGCCTGCAATGTCTTAACCTACTTAGCGGATGCAGTTAGGGTTGGAGAGACAGTCAGTAGCCATCAGTAAAAAACGGGCGCATAATTGGTGGCCGGTATCCGTTTTCAAGCGCCAACTGTTACTGGCTGGCTCAAAGTTGGCTGAAACCAAACGCGTGTTGAAACTGATATCAGCACGGTAGTTGAATCGGTCGGCCACGTGACTCCGATTTGATCGACCGGTTATGGCTAGGTTCGGCAAAGGCCGCCATCCATAGCGCTGGATCAGTTGATTTGAATCCGCCGTACCACTTGCCCATTGCTTTCCCAGTAAGTATGCTTGCCGGCAATGGCAGGATCGTCCATTGTTGGCTGGACATTCCCCTGGGCGTCGATCGCGCGGGAGACGACCGTGTGCTCGACGGCGGACGGTTTATCCCAGTCGTAGTGCCAAATTTTCCATGCGTGTTTGGCTTCTTGCGTGAGGGTAAAAGTCGCCTGGAGCCAGGGACCGTTGTCGATACGCACTTCGACCGACTTGATAGGCCGTCCCCAGGCGGCACCGTAGATGCGGTATTTTTCACCCACATGGGTTACCTTGGCCACCAGGGATTTGATCTGCGTCCGCCCGACAGACGTCTCCATCCAAACCGATTTTCCATCCCTCTTTTCTTCGCGGATCGTCACGTAATCTCTGGCCATGAAACGCCCCATATAGCGAGTGTCACGGACCTCAATGCGCTTTAACCACTTCACGTTAGCGATGCCGTACCAACCTGGCACAATCAACCGCACCGGAAAACCGTTACCTTTGGGCAACGGCGCGTCATTCATTTCGTAGCAGAGGAGATTGTCAGGTCGCATGGCGTCGGTAATAGACAAACTACGGGCGAAATTCTGGCGCATTTTGATTTCCCTGACTTCCTCGTCTCCTTCATCGCTGCCGAAGAAAACCACTTCGATGCCGCCCTCCAGTATACCGGCCTCTTCCAAAATGGGTGCTAGCGGCGTACCCGACCATTTTGCGGTCCCAATGGCGCCAGTGAATGTA
>JYMV01050495.1_pt1 | contig 10637 bp, 12 predicted proteins | sample 338911 | NCBI WGS metagenome assembly JYMV01 (sample SAMN03354496, study PRJNA234377) | hydrothermal vent metagenome | biome: Deep sea; feature: Hydrothermal plumes at the Eastern Lau Spreading Center, Western Pacific Ocean; material: Seawater | place: Tonga | collected 2009 | depth 2000 m m
TTCTCTTCAGTATATCTGGGATCGCCGATCCTAACCTCAACATCCTTGCAGGAACTCAAAGCCCGTTTCTGGTTCCGGGTTGGCTTGAACTGATCGGTCCGTACACGGATAGGAATGCACTGGTAACAGTCCTGGCATCGAGGACGAAAAAAATAATCTCCGAAATGGCGCATGCCGTGAGCCAGCAGGTATTCAAACTCCACCTCAGAGACATCCTCAAGAAGGTACTCTTCAAATAAGGATTTCCGATCCTTAAAATACCCGCATTGAAATGATCTGGAATCGATAAAATGGGCTAACATATTCACCTACCCCCGTCCGATGGAGGGAAATCCCCAAAATTACGCATCTATAATCCTAATATTTTATATTATTTTTCATCCAGATGACACCCAAGGATGAGAAATCTGAGGGTTATCCTCCTATTGTCGGTCTCCGGCATCCATGCGGATTGAAATTCCACATGTTTTGTGCTTAACTTTCCCCGCACTTTGCTTACATGGACAGGACCTGAACAACGCTGAAACTTCTATAAACGTAAAAGCGCTCCCTTCGCTTGTGGAGATAGACCGGTTTGAAGGTATCGATCATCGTTCCCACCCTTAATGAAGAGTTGGTTCTGGAAAACACTCTGACACAAATCCAACAGCTTTCCCCTCATGAGTTGATTGTCAGCGATGGAGGGAGTAGCGATGACACATGCAGAATCGCCGACAAATTTAGCTACCGTGTAATCACCGGCTCCGCCGGTCGCGCCTTGCAAATGAACTCCGGTGCCAACGAAGCCACTGGGGACCTCCTGCTTTTTTTACATGCCGACAGCCGAATCGAACCGGAAAGTTACCGGAAAATGCTGGAATGCATGGAAAATCCTAAATGGATTGGGGGGGCGTTCACGCTCTGTATAGAATCCGGTAAATGGTCGCTCAAATTAATTGCCTTGCTAGCGAATATCCGCTCCAAATATTTTGGCCTCGCCTATGGAGATCAGGGATTCTTTGTCCGCAAAGAAGTTTTCAACGATATGAATGGATTCTCTCCAATTCCCATTTGCGAGGATCTTGATTTCTACTATCGCCTGAGAAAAAAGGGCTCCGTTATCCTTTTAAAGGAAAAGGCGCACACATCCCCAAGACGCTGGATCAATGAAGGAATATTTTTTACCACAGCCCGAAATTTCTTTATCGCAGTCTTATTCGGGTTAGGATTCCCACCACACATCCTGACCAAATGGTACCCCCTTAGTACCCCTTCGGGACATGAACACAAGTGAAGAGAGATATCACGCAGGGGTGGCAGATAGCAAGGACTCTTTGAGGCGAGTCGGATCTTTGGTCGCCAAATTGAGCTATTGCCAGTCGGCCCCACGCCTAGTGGGGGGTTAAATGACCTCGGTGAATACCAGAATCATCCAGATTACCAGAACGACATTGAAGACCACCCCAACATGGAAAAATATATTAAAAAATCGGCTGTAGGTAGGTTCAGTCCATCACCAGGGTAGTTAAGCGTTTTGCCAGATCGGATCCGCGGATAATCTTGCGCACAGGACGTTCTATAAAGTTTAGACTCATATATAGCCGTTCCAGATTCATAAAAGTCTGCGACTCCGCTATCGCTTTACCGCCCTCATCGCGGATCTCATTTCGCCAGATACTCAGAACATTCAAGTTTCTCAAGCTTGCAGATTTTGCCAGGGCAATAGCCCCTGCATCTCCCATTTTGTTCGAGCATAAATACAGTTTTTTCAGATCAGTTAATTGCGGGCTTTCTGCAATCGCCTGGATTCCTGCATCGCCGATCCCGGTACTGTCGAGATGGAGCGCCTGCAAACGTGGCAGTTGCTCCGAATAGGCCACAGCCCGTGCCCCCTCTGGACCAATGGGATTCGAGTCCAGAAACAGAATTTCCAGGTTTTTCAGATTGAGGGAACTGGCCAGCATTTCGGCACCCTGGGGTCCGATATTATTGGCTTCCAGCATCAGGCATTTCAGGTTTTTCAATAATTCGGCGTTAGCCAGAATTTTGGCCTCTTCATCGCCTATGATATTGTGGTTGAGGTAAAGCGAGGTGAGCCCGGTCAACCCCTTAACCTTGCTGAGGATTTCTATCGACTCCCCGCAAAGCTGGTTCTGGCTGAGAAAAAGCTGTTCTACCGAAGGCAGGTCTTCGGCTTCGCAAAGCAGGCGCATTTCTTCCGGTCCGATATTTTTATCCTCCAGGTCCAGAAGTTTCCCATCCGGAGTCAAATTTGCCAGAATGGTTTGCTCAAATTTATTTTTCACGACCTCTTCCAACAGAGAATGACTCCTATGAATAGCTCAATAATGGTTTGTCGGGGTTTTGTGTACTTTAAAGGATTTCATTTAAAAGATCAAACACCTGTTCGGCTTTCCTTTATACTTATAAAAGGAACCAAATCACAAAGCAGACAAACGGGAGTGATGAAATGATCGTTGGAGTTCCCAAAGAAATCAAGACCGATGAATATCGGGTATCTATGACCCCCGCCGGTGTTCACGACCTGGTTGCTCGGGGCCATAAAGTTTTACTGGAAGATTTGGCTGGAGAGGGTAGCGGCATCACCAATCAGAATTATTTGGAGCAGGGAGCCGAAATCGTTTCCCACCAGGAAATATTTGCTAAGTCGGATATGATTGTAAAAGTCAAGGAACCTCTGCCGGAAGAATATGGTCTTCTCCGAGAAGGGCAGATCCTTTACACCTATCTCCATCTGGCTCCGGCTCCCGAATTGACCCAGGCTCTTCTTGATCAAAAGATCGTGGGGGTTGCTTACGAAACCGTGCAATTGCCAGACCGTTCCCTGCCTCTTCTCATCCCCATGAGCGAGGTGGCAGGACGTATGGCCGTGCACGAAGGCGCAAAATATCTTGAACGGGAAAACGGAGGGCGAGGCATTCTGCTCGGCGGTGTACCCGGTGTCGACCCCGGCCATGTGGTGATCATCGGGGGAGGTGTTGTTGGGGCCAACGCCGCAAAAATGGCTATCGGCACCGGAGCCCAAGTCACACTGCTTGATGTCAACCTGCCACGCCTTCGTTATCTCGACGATATTCACGGAAGCCGACTCAAAACCCTGATGTCGAACCAGTTCAATTTACTGGAATCACTCCGCACGGCGGATCTGGTTATCGGTGCTGTCCTCATCCCCGGCGCCAAGGCTCCGTGCCTCATTACCCGCGAAATGCTGACCCAAATGCAGAAAGGTTCGGTCGTAGTCGATGTCGGAATCGATCAGGGAGGTGTCCTCGAAACTTCGCGCCCAACCACACATAGTAATCCCATTTTTGAAATCGAAGGGGTGATCCATTATTGTGTAACCAATATGCCGGGAACCCTGGCGCGAACATCGACTTTCGCGCTCACCAACGCCACCTTTCCATATGCCCTGGCGCTGGCCGAAAAAGGATATCGGCAAGCGATGAAAGAAGACCCGGCCTTAAGAGCCGGACTCAATATTTGTCTTGGAACCGTGACCCACCCGGAAGTCGCTAAAGCACTGGGCAAAGAATTCACCCCAGCTGAAAATTTTTGCTGACCACTCGCCGTGGGGGCAACAGGCTTACCGTTATAGTGCCAGCAAGATTTCTTGAGCACAGTAAAAGCTGGGCAAGTTACCGGCAGAGGGTCTCCGCCCACTCGCCGTGGGGTGGCAGTGTGTAATCGCTTTATATGCGAGCAGAGAGTTCTCTCGGCTTTACGGGCCATTGCCCAGTTGCCTCCTCTGTCCAGGGGCAACTCGCCGTGGCCGGCGAGCCACCGGTGGCAAATGACAAGGTTTTTTACCCCTTCGGGGCGTGAAAGTATTGATGGGAAAATCACGCATACCCTAAAAGGGTACAATGGCGCATTGGCCAAGATAATGTTTGCCGATAAAATAAACATGCACTTCCAAAAGGTTTCTTATAAGATACGAGAATACTCTGTATGTGGATTTAAATAATGAGGAAAAACGGCAATGAGTACGGAGACTAGAGATTTTCATTTCAATGTAAACGTTCGCCTGAATAGTGGGTCAAAAGCTTCAATGGCAAATAATGAGGACTCGTTTCTTCGTGCAATGGAAATTCAGGAGCGTAAGCGGGAAAAGAAAGAGCTGGAAAAACTGGAGGAAGAAAAAATTGCTGCGGCCCAAGCACCTGTAGAAAGCGCTGAACCTGTGACAAGCCCCGAGGAAACCCCAGCTGTTCAGGAAGAAGCCCCGGGGTCCGCCAATGCTCACGCTGAACCCGCACCGACCGCTCAGGCAGAAGCGGCTGATACCCCGCCTGCAACACCTGCTGAACCGCCTGCTCCCAAACCAGCGGGTGGAAATGTACCGACTCCACAACCTCCAAGAGAATTCACCGCAGAGGAAAAGGCCGCTATGCTGAAACGGGCCAAGGCCCATGCCGCAGAAGTCCGAGCAAGAAAAAAATAAATAAGTGAAATTTGAGAAAAGGGCTAAGGGCTAAAGGAAAAAATCTATACTGCTCTTTTTCCCACACAAAGAGTTTCTAAAAACTTCTTATCCACATTATTCTTGAAAACGTCCTCATCCAAAACGTTCCAGAGGCCCACACTATCAACAAGAATTGTCTGGGTGGACATTTCTACAACCTGACTCACCTCATCACTGAGTTTCAATTTCACCTCAAGATCGGTGATCGCCAGCGGACCAACATGTCTGGTGGCAAGATCTTTTAGAAGGTTTTTTTTATTATCTGATTCGACCAATTCGCCGATAGGCCGACCCACCAGTTGATCGGGGTCATAACCCAACAGGCGGAACGCTGGATTCGCGAATACAATTTTCCGATCCGGGTCCAGTTGAAATATCAGGTCGGGCACCCTTTCCACAATAACCCGGTAAAACTTTTCCCGGCGTATGACCTCTTCCTGAGCCTTCTTAAGTTTGAGCTGGGTTGTTATCCTGCAAACGACTTCCTCCTCGTGAAAACGAGTAGCGGAATTCACCGACCAAACATTTACCGAAGAGACGAAAGAGGTTCCCCGCTCCGGTTATATTTGGTTTTGCTGGATTGCTCCGACCGTCGATACCATTTCGCCGCCTCCTCCAAGTCTTCCTCCACCCCGTTTCCGTTGATATACATCCAGCCCAGGTTTCCTTGGGCCATAGTATGGCCTTGATCCGCCGCAAACCGATAGAGCCGGACCGCCTTTTCAGGATCTTTTTCAACTCCATCCCCATCTTCGTACATCATCCCCAGACGGAACTGGGCTTCAGCATCCCCTCGTTTTGCGGCCAACCGGAACCAACTGGCAGCCTTGGAATAACTTTGACGAACGCCCCTTCCTTCGATATAAAACACACCCAGATTAAACTGCGCGATGACATTACCCTGTCCTGCCGAGAGCTGATACCATTTGACGGCTTCATTATAATTTCGCTTAACCCCAATGCCTCGGCTATACATATAGCCAAGATTAAACTGGGCGGTTTCGTTACCCTGCCTGGCCGCAAGTTTGTACCACTTGGCAGCCTTCTTGAAGTTTTTGGCAACACCCTTCCCCTTTTCAAATAAGGTCCCGAGCTTCAACTGGGCCAACTCATTCCCATTTTCTGCCGCACGCTTGTACCATTTGACCACTTTTTTGAAATCCTGAGTAACCCGTTCTCCGGACTCATACAACTGGCCAAGGTTGAATTGAGCCTGAGCGTTGTTTTGCTTTGCCGCCAAACGGTACCATTTGATCGCCCTTTTATAATCCGGTGTCACCCCCTCCCCCATGTCATACATCAGACCCAGATTAAATTGGGCAGCAGGGTTGCCCTGCTTGGCAGCCCGGATATACCACATGACAGTCCTTTTAAAACTTTGCCTGACTCCTTTTCCCTTGCTATAAAGCCACCCAAGATTAAACTGAGCTGAGGAAATTCCCTGCCTGGCCGCAAGTTTGTACCATTTCACAGCCATTTTATAATTGCGTTTGACCCCTTCCCCCTTGTCATACATCAGCCCGAGGTTAAATTGGGCCAGGGCGTTACCTCTTTTTGCCAAAGGTTCCCATACCTCGAAAGCCCTGGCAAAGTCCCCCCGGTTGGCAGCATCCATACCTACCTGAAAGTCATCTGCAAACACCGGCACAGCAAACAGAGCTAATATGAGAAATATGAGGGCTATCAAAGATTTCTTCATTTGCCATACCGAAGGGAAAGTTCTTGGATTCCTATTGGGATTATTTGCATTTTCATAGTATTATTTCGGCTTTATTTGGGAAAATCATGAAAGAAAAAGAAAAGCAGGAGAAACGAAGAGAAAACCCCATTTTCACAATTTGGGTCCATACTGGCTATGCGGTCCTGGTCCTGTCCGTGATTGGCTGGATGGTCTATATGGAGTTTTTTATGTAGCCTCCAATCTAACCAGCGGGCCAGTGTTGAAAAGTACTGAAATTTTGAGAGTTTGATCTAGAAGACATCTTGTAAGATACCCATTAAAGCAAGTTAGAAATCAGGGTCCAGTTTGCTTTTATAATTAGTTCCCAAGAAAATCCTGTTAAAATAAAAAATCTATAAATATTTTATACTTTTGACAAAAACATTCAAACCAAAATATAAATCATGGCCAGCGAAGAGCATCTAAAACTCATCAAACAAGGGGTCGACATCTGGAATGCCTGGAGAGAAAAGAACCCTGAAATAAACCCGGATTTGTCCCAAGCAGATTTAAGAGGAGCCAAACTGCAAAAAATTGATCTTGGTAACAGCAACCTCAAGGGCTGCAAACTTCAATTTTCAAATTTCACAGGAGCCAACCTGGAGGGGGCAAATCTGACCCAAGCCAAACTACAGGAAACCTGTCTGCAAAGCGCCCGCATGAAAAACTGTAATCTATCCGGAGCAGGGATGCTGGAAACCAACCTTCAATATACCGATCTTGAAAATGCCAATCTTGAAGGAGCCCAATTTAATGAAGACACCCTGCTGAATCAAACCAACCTTAAAGGAGCCATTCTTACGTCAGCAACCGGCCTCACTTCCACCCAGTTACGCCAAACCTTCACAGATAAGCAAACCCGGTTGCCCGATTATCTGGAAGAGGAAATGGATGACGACTTCCTCCTGCAATTCTGAATATCCGTAGACCAATTTCAGCAGGTTTATAGCTAATATCCCATTGATTAATCATCAAAAATGGTTATTCTATGGGCGTTACACTTATGAAAAGGTTTGAAAGTGCGAGAGATCGTTTAACAATATCACCTTATTGTTTCACCATCTGGTTAGGGATGCTTGTTCGCGTTATAATCAGAAAACCCCGCCCATACCTTCCCCGGAATATATTCAGGAACTGCAGGCCCGTGGGTGGGAGGGAAACGTTCGTGAACTCCGGAATGAAGCCGATAAATTTGTCCTCGGTCTTCCGGAGTCCAGCCCTACAAACACAAAAAATGGTGTCCAGCTTTCTATCCAACAAGCGCTTAAGAATCCTCCAAGTGGACTGAACAACCAGCTGGCCGCAGTAGAAAAAAACCTGATTGCCCAAGAGTTGACCCGAAATAAGGGTGATATAAAAAGAACCTATACCAACCTGGGTCTATCCCGGCAAACCCTTTACAACCGCCTCAAGGCCCTGGGACTTAAACGAAAATATTTTATATAATCGTATTCGATTTGAGGATATCTGTAACCTAATCGAACTTCAGCAAGTTCATGAGGAGGGATGAGGCATCCTCCTCCCGAAACCCTGGATGTTCCTTCCTGATTAAAAATTTTATTTTATAAGAAACTACAAAAGGGTGTAGTTTCAGGAAAATTATAATTTGCGAATGGACTCCACTATGGCTGAGGTAGAACGAGAACTGATAAATTTTTGCTGGTCATATCCCTTGACCATTTCCCAGGCCCGGTCAGGATATGTTTCAATCAGGGGAAGGGCCACATCATCCAGCATCCATTGCCCGTGACGGATGTCTTCCCGAATATGAAGATCCCAATAGCTGACACTCTTCTCACCCATCCCAAGGCGTTCACCAGCCATCTTCATGTTTTGAAAAGCGGCGGGCACAGAAACTTCCGTATATAGCAAACCACCGACATAACGTAAAAAGTGTTTCTTACGCTCGGAAAGGAAAAAACAATGGTTGGTATTGGCCAGCACTTCCCACGGCACCAGGTCAAAATAAGCTTCCGGCCTGGCATCCATATCACATTCTTCCAGCATGATTGCAAAATGAGTGGAATGTTTTCGCGAAAGTTTTCCACTGCCATACACTTCGTTTCCGACACCCCCCAGCATACGGGAAAGCTGGCTGGCTTCTACCAGGCCATCCAAAGAAGTAATGGCAAGCAACAGCTGGTACCCGGCTTTTGAAATTTCATTGCGGATGAATAATCCGTCCGGGGAAGGCTCGGGTTGCAGGTCTTCTTCCACCCGATCGTGGAGAGCGTTGCTTACTTGGAGATTGCCGGAATTGTACTGGACACTATTTCTCTCCTCCCAATCCTGCCAGGCATTTTCAATTTTCAAACGTAATGAAAATAGAAAGCTGGAATCTTCATTGGCATAATTTTCCAAACTATCATACCAAAACAGCTTCAAACGGTTTATGCGATAAAGGATCCTTTGCAAAAAAAGGTGGGCCTGAGGGCACCCCGCCTCATTTTTAAATGCATCCGACAATAACGCTGACAGTTCCGATGTAAAACTTTCAACCTTCTCCGGATTTTCAGCAATGACCTGATCCAGATTTTCCAAATCCAGCAGTCTTACAAACTCGTCCTCCAACTCCTGACAGGAAAAATCAAGGACTGTTAAATCTGTTGGTGAATTAAAACGCATGACTTCTGAAATAAAAGATTGGAATTAGGGCCGGTTTATTTCGCAAAAAAAACCAGAACCCGATAAATATCTTGCATGCGGGAAGCTTAACCCCGCAGTATTAGAATGAGCCAATAAATATAGGTGTAAAAAGCAGTTAAGAAAAGTACTATAACAAACACCATTAACAGGGTCAAATCCACTTGGTGTTAAATAGGAGACACACTTGTTTGAAACAAAAGTTCTACATACTGAACCGGCATCATTTTCTCACGAAGAACAGTTTGCAAACACGGTTCACAAGGGCCTTTCCTTTGATAAAAAACGTTTACCATCCTGGTTGATCTTTGATAACGCGGGAAGTGAAATTTTCAAGGAAATAACGGAACTCGCAGAGTATCTTCCCGCCGCATGCGAATTTGAAATCATTCGCAATTACAAAAACAACATTGCAGAGCTCATCACCGGCGACATATTCAACCTTATCGAACTGGGCTCAGGCGATGGGTGCAAGACCCGGATTCTTATTGAGCATTTGCTAGATAGAAAATTCAGTTTTCACTACTTTCCCATTGACATTTCCAGCGGAGCCGTTAAAAACCTGGCTCGATCTCTGGAAATCGATCATCAAGATACTTCCCTGAAGGTCACCGGATTAATCGGAGATTATTTTGAAGGGCTCAACACCATAGTCCAGGGTAGCCCGAAACCAAACCTGGTACTCTTTCTCGGAGTTACTCTGAATAATATGGACCCGGCTGCCGCCCGGATTTTTCTTGAAAATTTAAGCAAGTCCCTGGGGCCAAAAGATTATTTACTGATTGGTTTTGACCTCATGAAAAGCCCGAAACTACTTTATTCCGCCTACAATCATCCGCTTTTTGAAAAATTTAATTTGCATCTTCTGGACCGCATTAACCAAGTACTCGGCGCAGATTTTAATAAAAAATATTTTGTGCAAGAGGGTCAGTACAATCCAATTACCCGCGCTGTGGAAAGTTATCTATACAGCACACGAAACCAGACCGTACACATCAAGGCTTTAAACAAAGACTACCACTTCAAAACATGGGAAGCTCTGCAGACGGAGCAATCTTTTAAATATACGCTTGAAGAAATAGAAAATCTGGCATTTGAAAACGGATTTAAAGTCGTGGAGCACTTATTTGACTCACAAAAATATTTTGTGGATTCTATCTGGAAGGTAGCCGAATAAAACCGCCCCATACGCGATCAACATTGGCACTTACAACTTTATAGAACTACTTTTTCAGGATTGTTCGACAAGGTATTGTCTATCAGGCAATGGTTCTTTTCAGGACATCCAGCTTCAGACAGGTTCGGGCCGCATTTTTTCCCTTGGAAAAACATATTTCATAGGTTCCCACCTTGGGAAAATGGAGTTCAAAGGATTGCCCGGGATGGAATTCGGTTACAGAAAGAATCTCTTTGGGAAGGGGTGGTTTGCTCACGGTAAAATTGTACAAGCTTGCCTTGAAGGTATTGGTTACTTTAATGGGAACATTTTGATAAACCTTTAATGGACTTAAATCCTGTTCCAAAAGGTTCAAAGAAATTACTCGGGGTTCTGCCTGAACCACACAAACATTCAACAACAGCAGAAAACAAAAAGCAGTATAGATAGCACGCATATTTCGAGATCTCCATTAAAACAACCCCAACAAGTATAACTAGAGAGGGAAACTACGAATATCAGCGATGCTCTCGGCTTGACGTGCCCTTGCTAGTTCCCCCCCACGGGAGTGGGGTTCAGTTTTTCCAATTCGTATTTTTCGATCAGGCCTTCCAATTGTTTGTTGAACGCTTTTGACTGGGTGATCTCCCGGCCCC
>JYMV01006669.1_pt1 | contig 10633 bp, 9 predicted proteins | sample 338911 | NCBI WGS metagenome assembly JYMV01 (sample SAMN03354496, study PRJNA234377) | hydrothermal vent metagenome | biome: Deep sea; feature: Hydrothermal plumes at the Eastern Lau Spreading Center, Western Pacific Ocean; material: Seawater | place: Tonga | collected 2009 | depth 2000 m m
ACCCGACGCCTCGTGAAAAGGGGTTGTTGGCAATCGTCGTTGAGAAATTTAATGAAGTGATAGGCGAATATGCTATGACCATCTTTGCCGCCGTCGGCGACCGGTTCAACCCCACCCGAGGTAAACCCCCAGCGAGATCGCTGTTCGCTCAACCTCCGATAATATTTATCATCGATGGTATCGGCGCCGAAGTTTCCACGGGTGCTCGCAAATAAGGTTCCGCTAAAACAAGAATCGGCGATCAGGTAGACATGCCGCGCTTGCATCGCTCCCAAATAATCTCGAATCGTGGCATTGTTAATAAAGGTTCCACGCGTTCGTCCCCGAGCTTCTGACGGTACCCACCACCCAAGCCGATTGCTGCTACTATATTGTCCGTGCCCCGCGTAGTACACCAACACGCTGTCCTTTTCACCCGTTTGTTCGCCCACACGAAGTAATGCTTCTTCGATATTTATTCGCGTGGCGTCATCGTTCAGCAACATGACGATGTTTCGAGGTTTGAAACCATATCGTTTGGTCAAGACGTCCCGCACACCCTCGGCATCTTGCACGGCAGTCTCTAGCGTCGGAATGTTCTGGTCCGCATATTGATCAATGCCGATGATCAACGCCCAATAGGTCCCGGCTTCAGGAGAGCCTATAGGGGAAATCGGAGGAGTGGAACGTGATACAGAAGGCATACTGCGGGTGAGACCAACCGCTTTGGGTGAGGGCACATTCTGCGCAAGCGGTTGCACGCTAATGGGAGCGGTTGGCTGGCTTGTTATGTCAGCACATCCGACATACCCCACTACTATCAGGGTCACAACGAGCCAAACATTGAGCCGCCACACAGTAGCAACTTCCTTTTTACGAACTCTCATATAGCACCTTTCTCCATACAGTATCATCTTATTTCATTGCGGGGGCACCAAGGATGTCAGGAGACTCCGCTGGACGTTTTGGTTGAAGCAGACGTCCGGTTGGCCCCAGCTCGCCGATTTCCTGCGCAAACGCCTGGAGCGGATCAAGCAAGGACTTTTGCGTTCGCTGCGCATACGACTCCAGTGACCGCGTCCCAGAATCCCCCGTGCCCCCAAGTGACTCCCGCATGCGGGGATCTGCTTTTTCGAGCAAGCGTTCTTCAAAATCCTTTGCCACACGATAATATCCTTCGAGATCGCGGAGACGATCACGATATTCGCCTCTGTCGGCATTCCCAAGGTTATACCGCTGACAGAGTTCAACATAGCGTGTCAGAAGGCCCTGCGAGATGCGGTTCCATGTCACTCTTTCTTCTTCAAGGTCCGACAAATCTGGGCCGGTCGCAAAGGAAAAATTTGCGGCCTTTCGCGCTAACGTCAGATCCGGTTGCAACACCTCAGTAACAGTACAATCTAACAGCTTGTCTGGCGGGTCCGCTGCCAACAGCGGCGACGCTGACATTATCGTCCAAGCAATGCACCCGACAGCTATCCCAGCAGTCCATACCACTCGCTCTAGCAATTCCATAAATTGAGAACAGGCATCACGACTCATAGAGTACCTCCATTTCGAGCATGAGCTTGGTTTTCTCGACTTTCATCCAACCGTCTCGATGGGCCGTGAATATCTCTATTCCTCATATAATGGCAACTCCTATTCCCCATCATCTCCTCACGTCAGATATGTCGATTCAAGATGAAAGTTACGCTAAATTAAACATTTCTACAATATGGGCGTGCGGCGGGGAGGATAATCGCGCGGACTGGGGAAGCACCCGCAAAAGAGTGGCATGCGGGGATGTCCCAGCACCACCGTAGTGCGTACATATTTTCTAAGGATTCGCCGACACCAATCGGAAAATGTGCCCTCCATTCTCAACGATATAGATTTCCCCTTTCTGATCAACGGACAGCGAGCGCACGAGCAGAGCGAATTGCTCGGTGCCGTGGTCATGACCTCCTTCCACAAGTACGGTTTGCACATAGGCTCCTGTAACGTCAGTTGAGAGCCCCATGATGGCACCACTGCAAAAGTCTGAGAACAGATACACACCTTCGAGTTCGGGAAGTTCGGTGCCACGGTACACATGCCCACCGATAACCGCGCAACCATTGTCATGACTATAGGTAAGAATTGGATTGACGAGTGTCGACGTATCACATGGGAGAAAACCGGCGCACTCCTTCCCTTCAAGGATTGGCCAACCGTAATTCCCCCCCGGAACGATAATATCGATTTCCTCCCAACGACGATTGCCAACATCCCCTAACCATAAGACTCCCGTCTTAGGATCGAAGCTCCATCTCCAGGGATTTCGTAATCCCGTCGCGTAGATTTCCGGACGACCATCTTCTCCAACGAACTGGTTGTCAGATGGAATTGCGTAGGGTTCCCCTCCATCCACATCAATACGAAGTACCTTCCCCAGCAAACTATCTCGATCCTGGCTTTGGAAACGATCCCCACCGTCCCCGAGGCTCAGATAAAGAAAGCCATCCAGCCCAAACGCGAGCTCACCACCGTTGTGCCGTGTCCTTGGTTGCTCCACGCGAATCAAAATCTCCTCCGAGTCGGGCTCGATTGTTGTGCCTTGGTCAAAACTGACAAAACGTGAAAGACGGGATTCGATGATGCTGTTCATTGCAGCGGTGTAATAGATATAGACGTTTCCATTCTCGGCAAAGTCGGGATGAAAGGCCAACGCAAGCATGCCAAGTTCAAGATTAAGCTCGCTGACGGGTTCCACGACATCACGAAGGTCGAGAACAGTTGTGACGTCGCTTGCAGTCGGCTGATCGAGAAATGTGCGAACGATCCCCGCCCGTTCGACAAGAAACCAGCGGGTATCGTCATCCGGAGCTTGAAGCAACGCAACAGGATCTGAGAATGACAGCTCGGGAAACACACGCTCTAATTTTAGGTTTAACGTGGTCGGCGGCGGGATTGAAGAAAGTCCGAGCGATGGACCTACCGAGATCGTGAGGGAGATAGGGACGCTTTTGTTTCCCAGACGGTCCTTGGCCTTGATTCGAAACGTACGCTGCCGGGGTGTATTCGTGTCGAGGAGGATGTGTGTTGTGAAACGTCCATCGTTGGCCACGGTATCACCGTTCTGTCCATCGTCTGAAAACACTGCAACCGTTGGGTTTTTCTTTCCAATCCTCACTTTTTTTAGCTTGACACTCTGAGGATCAAGATCAGCATCGTCGTCGATGACCATCACGGAGATGGTAACCCGCTGCTCGCCCTCCCCAAGCATCAGATTGGCTGGATCTACGGCCACATCCGACAGGCGTGGTGACTCGGAGGCGAATCCCATGCCCTCCATTATCACCAGTACAACAATGACCATGACACAGCACCAAGTGATATATACGTTTTTCTTAGGCACAACGATACTCCGAGATACTCCGCCAGAGGCTCAGAATGACCGATTTACCGCGCAATATAGCATCATCGCCGTTTATGATGGCTATTCCTTGACAGGCTTTCTGCTGGAAACCTATAATCCGCCACCTTACGCCTAGGAAAAATGATGGAAAAACAAGAACTTCAAGACAATGCCATCGCCGAAGACTCGGAAGATCTCAATGCAGATACCGAGGTCGTTGCCGTTGTTGGGGCAGGTGCCTGGGGAACTGTCCTCTCCTGGCTTCTAGCCGAACAGGGGTATCGGGTCAATCTCTGGTGCTATGAACCTGACTTGGTCATGGCCATCCGAAATTCCCGTGAGAATCTAGGATACCTGCCCGGAGTACTTCTTCCGCGTAACGTGCTAGCCACCTCCTCTATGGAGATCGCCCTGGAGGATGCGAATTCGATCGTCTTTGCTGTGCCATCGCATGCGGCACGCTCGGTGTTGACTCAGATGCTCGAGTTCCTCACCGAGCCCCTCCCAATCCTCAGCGTATCCAAAGGCATTGAAACTGACACACTCATGCTCATGACCGAGATCATGATGGACGTTCTTCCCGCATCCATGCATGACCACATCGCTGTTCTCTCTGGTCCAAGCTTTGCCCAGGAAGTTCGGAGACGGCAACCGACTCATGTCGTGCTCGCGTCTGATCATCCTGATATGGCCGCAGAATGGCAGAAGAAACTGATGACACATTTTTTCAGGCCGGTACTTTCCACTGATGTACTTGGTGTTCAGCTTGGTGGTGCCGTGAAGAACATTATTTCCCTTGGAACTGGAATGCTTGATGGGCTTGAACTCGGCGAGAATACTAAAGCTGCATTCCTCACCCATGGCATGGATGAAATTATTCGGCTTGGAGAAGCGATGGGTGCTGATCCCAAAACATTTACCGGCTTGGCGGGGTTGGGTGATCTCATCCTCACTGGGACTGGATCCATCAGCCGAAACCGCGACATTGGGGTTCGGCTTTCGCGCGGTCGCTCACTCGAAAAACTCATGGAAGAACGCATGTCGGTCGCCGAGGGCGTGAATACGGCAAAGGCTGTAGCCGAACTTGCCAAACGTCATTCGGTTGAAATGCCAATTGTCGCGGCAATGAACACCATCATGTACGAGGACGCAGACCCACGGAGCACCCTTCTAAGCATGTTGGAACGCCTCATCCCAGATCACGTAGAAACTGCCACGGCCAATCACGCCTCCTGATATCCCGCTTCCGTTTACCCACCCGACGCCTCGTGAAAAGGGGTTGTTCGGAACACTATGGATCGCAAGAAACTCCGACGCCTGCTACGAGATTTGAAGCGCGGGGATATCACTATCGATGGCCTGTTAACACAGTTACAGTTCCTGCCGTATGAAAACACCGGGTTCGCATCAATCGACCATCACCGCAACATCCGCCAAAATATCCCCGAGGTCATTTTCTGTCCAGGAAAAACGATAGAGCAGATCGTCGCAATCGCATCACGTTTACATCAGCACGGTACTCCAGTTTTAGTGACGCGAGCGGACGCCGCAATTGCCCGCGCATTACACACGGTCAACACTCATACCAGGTATGATGAGCAGAGTCGCACTGTGGTGGTTGGACGTGTCGCCACGCGAAAAACGGGACAAATCATCATTGTCACTGCCGGCACCTCTGATATTCCCGTTGCGGAAGAAGCCAAAGTCACGGCGGAAGTCTTCGGGAGTGCGGTGACAACAATATACGATGTTGGCGTTGCTGGTCTCCATCGACTTCTCGATCGCTTACCCGAATTTACCAAAGCTCGGGTCTTCGTGGTTGTTGCCGGAATGGATGGCGTGTTGCCAAGCGTGATCGGCGGACTCGTCAAACAACCCATCGTTGCAGTTCCGACAAGCCGAGGGTACGGAACAGGAAAAGACGGCGTTGCGGCACTTCATACCATGCTCAATTCATGCGCTCCAGGGATTGGAGTGATGAACATCGATAACGGATTCGGAGCCGGGTGTCTCGCGCACAAAATTAACCAGCTTGGAAAGAAGAGATAGCCGAGAATGAAAACCGCCTACTTTGAGTGTTCCTCCGGTATCAGCGGAGACATGATTCTCGGAGCACTCGTTGATGCGGGCCTCCCATTGGCAAAACTGTCTGCGGGACTCAAATGCCTTCCAATTAAAGGGTTTTCCCTCAAGGCCAAGAAGGTTCACCGATCAACCATTGCCGCTACAAAGGTCGATGTCATTATCCAAGGCACCCCCACGGCACCACAAACCCTCAAGGCCATGGTCGGGATGATCAACAAGGCCTCCCTTCCACTGTCGGTTGCCAAACAAAGCATCGAGGTATTATCCCGTATGGCTCACGCAGAAGCTCGTGCGCACGGAATCATAGCCGAAAAAGTTGTATTCCATGAAATCGGTGTCGTTGACACTATTGTCGACGTCGTGGGCGGACTATTGGGATGTGCCATCCTTGGCATCGAACAGGTAACCGCATCACCGTTGAATCTTGGATCAGGCTTGGTGAAAACTTCCCACGGCACTCTTCCGATTCCGGCCCCCGCGACAGCCCAACTTCTCAAGGGTGTGCCTATCTACACATCGGAAATCCAAGCTGAATTGACGACGCCAACGGGAGCTGCGCTGGTGACTTCAATCGCCACTGACTTTGGGTCGATGCCGGAAATACGAGTGCAATCGATTGGGCACGGAGCTGGAACATGGCAGATCCCCGGCCACCCAAATCTCCTTCGCATTTTTATCGGAGAAGGGGAAAGTACAACCAAAGCCAATAATTGTGCAGTGATGATCGAGACAAACCTTGATGACATGAATCCTCAGATCTACGATCTATTGATAGAACGCCTTTTGCATGCTGGAGCGTTGGATGTCACGCTCACGCCAGTGATAATGAAACAAGGACGGCCAGGCATCATCCTTGGGGCTCTCACGACGCAAAATCACGTCGATGCCGTGACCGAGTTAATCTTTCGAGAGACAACGGCCTTAGGAGTGCGATTCCATGACGTCGCTCGTACGATCCTCGCACGCATTGAAACAACAGTGAAAACCAAATATGGTTCAGTCGCTGTTAAAATCGCGACGTTAAATGATGGCACACAGCGACGATCACCTGAATATCGTGACTGCAGAAGGATAGCGCAACAGACTGGAACGCCAGTCCGCGATGTGATGGACGAGGTGCGCCGCACAATGGATCGCACACAGCGCACAAGCGCATCAAAGGGCAACCGGAAGAAACATGCCTGAACGTCCCCTCATTGGAATTACCATGGGCGATCCTGCCGGGATCGGACCGGAAGTTATCGTGAAAGCGCTAGCTGGAGACAACGGCAAAGACGTGAGATCCCAAGCGCGTGTGGTCATCATCGGGTCCTATCCCGTCATGGAACACATGTCCCTGACTCTTCAGCTTCCATGTTCCGTTCAGCAACTTGATCATCTCGGCAATCACACCACAAGTGAAAACATTATCCACGTACTCGATCCCCTCCCAGCTCCATTGTCTGCCGTCGTTCATGGGAAAGCTTCTGTCGCGAACGGACTCGCTCAGGTCACTTTTGTCAAAGAGGCGGTCCGGCACGCGATGAAGGGCGACCTCGACGCCATCGTGACCGCTCCCATAACCAAAGCGGCCATGGTCATGGCGGGGTATGACTATCCTGGCCATACCGAGTTATTGGCTGAACTCACCGGAGTGATTTCATCCGGCAGAGAATCGGGCATGATGCTGATCGGTGGCCCGCTACGAATCATGTTCGTTACCACACACACTGCTCTCCGCAATCTTCCTTCCTTGATTCAGATTCCCAACGTGATGAAAGCTATTCGGTTGGCTGATTTAGCAGGCAGAGAGATGTTTGGAATTTCACACCCACGAATCGGAGTCGCCGGACTCAATCCGCACGCTGGCGAAGACGGCTTGTTTGGCATGGAAGAAATTCAAGTCATTACACCCGCGGTAGAACAATCACACACAGCAGGGATAGATTGCTCAGGACCATTTCCGGCGGATACCCTGTTTCAACGTGCGTCAAAGGGCAAATTTGATGTCGTCGTCGCTATGTATCACGATCAAGGACTCATCCCATTGAAACTAGTATCGTTTGGACAAGCGGTCAACATCACCGTCGGCTTACCCATTCTCCGTAGCTCCGTCGATCACGGAACGGCGTACGACATTGCCGGCAAAGGAATTGCAAACCCTGGGAGCTTGATCCAAGCTCTCCATACCGCATCACAGATATTGGAACGCCGAACATCGGTCAAGGCAGGAGATACACAATGAAGGGCATATGTTTTTTCGTTTCAGTATGTATGATCGGGTTAGGGATCGCAGGAACGACGTCTGCGGAGCATGAATTCTCGGAAATCCGTCCAATTGTTCTCACAGACTATTCAGAATTCCCTCACGCCTGGAAAAGTCGCAATGATCACCCTGCAATGCAGGACCTCTATACCGTTAAGCACGATGAGCAGGGACCTTATCTCAAGGCCAAGATTGGACCACGCCCGCAACGCATTTTTAAGAAGACATCATGGGATCCGTTCACCCACCCCATCATTGCCTGGAAATGGCGCCTACACACCATGCCGACAGACGGTGAAAAAACGGTTGCGGTGTATGTCTCTCTCGGAACCGATATTATCGGCATCCCAAAGATCGTAAAGTACCTCTGGAGCAATACCCACCCGGAGGGAACCGAGCTCAATGAAGGATTCTTCAGACCCCATGAAGTCGTCGTCCAAAGCAAGACAACACCCATCGGAGAATGGGTGACGGAATACGTCGATGCGTCAGAAGACTACGAGCGCTTCTTTAGCATGGAACCAGACGACGATACCTATGGAATTGGATTTCTCGTCTCACCCGGAATTGAGATCGATTTATCGCCGGTGGTCGCGCTTCCGCGAGAGTAAAAATAACTCAATCACTGCCGCAGGCGTTGGATGACAGTACCTGGATAATAGTACTGCAGGATGGCATGCTCATTGAGGCCGGATTCAGCAAGTTCTTTTGCTCCCCATTGGCAGAGACCAACCCCATGCCCTGCGCCTTTTCCGTGAAATACGATGTTCTTGCCAAAATGCTCAATCTCAAATTTGGTACTCAACAACGCGGTATATCCAAGGGCTTTCCGAAAGTCTTCCCCTCGAATGACGAGTTCCCCTTTTGAGTGAAGAACCCTGAGTGATCCGACACGCTCAGACCGAGTCATCACCATCGGGGTAATCGAAGCGACAATCCCAACCGCATGCCCATTGTTTCGTAGTCGCTGTTCTAATGTCGTGACAGGAATCTCCCGTGTCCAGTCATAGAATTTTGACTCATGATCCCAGGGACACGCCACTCCCTTGAGATAGGGAATATCTTCCGACCATACCTGCAAAGCATCCTCGGTCTGACCCGCGGCAGTCGAGTGAAACGCCGCCAGAATCGGCTGTCCGTTAAAAGCTACAAATTGTCCTCGTGTTGCGTTCACGGCTTTGACAACTTTCGCACGTGAGCGGCGCTCAAAGGCCGTTGGGTTAGGTGGTGCTGCACCCGTAAAGACTTGATCCATGATCGTCGCCACGAGATCATAGTGTAAGTATCGCTCCTTTGCTTTCTGATAGAGTGCATAAGTTCTCGACGCAATTGCCTGGACTTTCAAGACTTCCAGAGGCCATGCCGATGGGACTTCCCCTAAGAGAACTCCGACAAGATACTCCTCGATATCAACGCTATTAACGACAAGAAGCCGCCCGCGTTTCTTGATGAGCTTGACCGATCCTTGAACCCAAAGATCATTGACTTTCAGCGTCTCTGCTTTGCCACGAATCGTTAGCGCCTGCACTGAGTATCGTTGTGTATTGACCTGAATGCCTCCTGGCACGGAAAGGACTTTGAGATCCCGGTTGTACTGACTCCACGACTGGTCTCCTGGCTCCTTGACGAGGACTCCGGCGGGTGCAGAGATAGTCACAGACGACTGCTGCTCAAAGATCGCCACTCGAACCGTTTGGGCGTATCCTATCGCTGGAGATAGAAGGCTACCGAAAGCAACGACGACTGGGAGGGTAAGAGTAACGATGAGCAACGTTACGCTTCAGGTGAGTCGATCAGCTTCTCTGCAATTTGCACTGCGTTCAGCGCGGCCCCCTTCCGGAGGTTATCAGCGACAATCCAAAGGTGGAGTCCGTTCTCAAGTGAGGGGTCTTCACGAATTCTCCCAACAAACACGCTATCGGTTCCAGCAACATGTAGTGGCATGGGGTAGACCTTTCGCGGTGGATCGTCAAATACCTGAATTCCCGGAAAGGCTGCAAGAGTGGCTCGAGCCGCATCTGGTGTTATTTTCAGATCGGTTTCAATGTTTACTGACTCCGCATGACCAACATAGACTGGGACCCGCACTGCGGTTGCCGCGATACGAATCGTATGATCTCCCAAAATCTTTTTCGTTTCGTTTACCAGCTTCATCTCTTCCTTGGAATACCCATCTGGAAGAAAATCGTCAATGTGCGGGAGGACATTGAACGCGATCTGATGAGGATAAACCTTTGGTGTTGGCTCCTTGAAGGCAAGCAGTTGTTGCGTTTGCTCTAGCAGTTCAGCCATGGCATCGCTGCCGGTCCCGGACACTGACTGAAAGGTAGTGACGACAACCCGCTGAATTCGGGCCATATCGTGAAGTGGTTTCAACGCACACACCATCTGGATCGTCGAGCAGTTGGGATTCGCGATAATCCCCTGGTGACTAGATAGATCTCCCGGGTTTACCTCAGGCACAACCAACGGAATTTCAGGATCCATTCGGAACGCTGAGCTATTATCAATTACAACCGCTCCAGCCTTCACTGCATGCGTCGCGTACTCACGACTCACACTAGCGCCAGCTGAAAACAACGCGATATCCACACCCGTAAAGGAATTCTCATCTAACTCCTTCACTGTTAGCGTCTGATCGTTGAATGTTACGGTAGTACCTGCGGATCGCGATGACGAAAACAACTGTAGAGTGTCAACTGGGAACCCCCGCTCTTCAAGAATAGAAACCATCTCCTTCCCAACCGCACCCGTCGCACCTACAACAGCTACCGCATAGGCTGTTTTGTTCTTCATGCCAATACACTCTGAAGGTTTTTTCCTCACTGCCTGGCCCATCACGAATTCTGAATTGCCTTCACGATATGTTCACCCATCGCCTTTGTCCCGACGGTGATACAGCCGGGCGATTCCATGTCTTTGGTTCGATACCCTTGCTCAAGCGC
>JYMV01010963.1_pt1 | contig 10630 bp, 11 predicted proteins | sample 338911 | NCBI WGS metagenome assembly JYMV01 (sample SAMN03354496, study PRJNA234377) | hydrothermal vent metagenome | biome: Deep sea; feature: Hydrothermal plumes at the Eastern Lau Spreading Center, Western Pacific Ocean; material: Seawater | place: Tonga | collected 2009 | depth 2000 m m
AGTTTTGAATTTGAGGATTGATCGATGGAAGAACTAAGTCAAAAAGATATTGATTCAATATTTAATAACCAGCGGATTGATGAGGCCGTACCCGAAGAAGCCCCATTAGCCAGTCCTTTGCAATCGTTGAGAACATTTCGCAAATTCATTACTGGTAGCCGAAAAAAACTTGGGAAATGCTCAACGCTTTTAAAAGAAAAAGAGGCTCAACTCACAGAGCTTCACCGGCAAACCGTAGATAGTATAAAAAAGAAAAAAAGGATCGACAAATATCGTATCGACTTCTTTGACCAAAGAGTACAAGACTATGAGCAGATGATCCAATTCGTATTGGAGAGTTCCCAAGCCGGCATGATAGTTAATGCTATTCCATCCTTTGGTTCGGTTAAATTAAGGCAGCCGCACCTGCTCTCCAAAGACTGATCCATATATTGAAAAATATATGAATGTCCGCTATGGGTCGTTTGCGGACTTACGATCAGCACGATCGAACGTCCGTTTTTTCCATACCAACTGTTATCACTCAGTAGTTCCGCACTCGGATTTTAACTGTTCGGCGGGGGTAGTGCAAGAAGGTGGGGCGATCCTTCGAGATACCCCTGCGTGGCAGGAAAGCTGAGGAAAAATATCACCGCCACCCGCCTAGGAAACGTTGGCGATCTGGAGTAATAAGCCCAATCGCTACCGCTTGGTCAACGGGTATCGATAGTCGGTTGCCGGGCCTACCCGGCCTACATTTCGCCTTTGAGGCCTTCGAAGGGATGTATCTCTTCATCTTGCAGGGCGAGGACCATGCGGGGATCGGTGGTGAAATTCTCGTTGATAACACTTAAGAGGCTGGCCCCTTCTGTGAGGAAAGTTTGCAAGCTGGTGTTACCATCTATTTTTCTTTGTGAAAGGTCTTCATAAAGATCCACAAGCGGTTGGGCCTTGGCAAGGGACTCGCCGATTTTGGCATAGGGGATTTTGCGGTCCTTGCTTTGAATAGAAAATTCGGCGAAACGTATCCAATTATCCACGTCAGCCGGCGCCTCGCCTAAATCCCGAAAATGCTTTCTGAAACTTTCTTTGCCCATGCTTTTAAACTTTCGCACCGTCTCCGCACCCCACCCGGTTAAGCGGAATCCCTGGGCATTCTTGCAAAGGTATTTGAGGGAAAACACCAGCCGGTTGGTCTGGCTGTCGAGTTGCATGCCATAATCCGAATAAAGTTTGGCTTCCGGCACCCGCTCATAGGCGTGCCAGAGCCCTCCACGCTTCTGTACTTCGGTTCGCTTCTTGTCAAACGCGTTGGTCAACTGCAAACATTCTTTTTCTGTGCTGATGGAAAGGGACACGGGTGTTTTCAGTTTGGTCGCCAGGGTAGAGTCAACGGGAACTTCAACGTTTTTTTTACCGGCGGAGGAAAAGAAATCATCCTTGGTTTTTCGCACCGTTTCCTTGCGCACCCAGGTATTTTCTTTTATCGGCATCTGGAAGGACGATTTGTCGACAACATCCTCGCCATCACTGCCGCCGCAACCTGAAACCACGAGCCCGGCCAACAGAAAAACCAATATCTCCACGCATTTCATACCCTTCAAAACCTGCACCTCGAACTTTACGGATTTTCAAATGAAGTCACGTTTATACACCAAATCGCCTTTCCCTGCAGTGAATTAATAGGACATCGAGCCGGTTCATAACAGGTCGTGAATAATCCACCATCAAAAAAGCCAAACTCCCTGTGGTAAATCACCCCGGTACCCCATGCGGGGCATGCGTGGTATTCAACCATTGCCTTCATGCCCGGCACGGGTAAAGATTAATGTAGAGGATATAACTGGGGCATGAAGGCTAAAGAAAAATATAACTCCCTCTTTAACAAAGAAGGAGCAAACCTCTCAATATTAAGCTGAGCTAACCTGTTGCCAGCCCATTAACGCTATTGCTCACTGCCTCCCCTGGCTCAGGGGGGTGTCAATAAATTGGGGGATAGCGGCAGAATATCCCTGGTTTTTGCGTTTTTTTGACTCAATCGGGAGCCCCACCGCCTTCCCGTATGGACACGTAACCTTATTGATTTAAAGGGTTTATTTCTCCTGGTCCAGGCTCTAGCGGAATTTCCCGCGTCTGGCACCCAGTTTGCATTACTCCTTAAGTGAAATCACGATTATGACGATAATACGACAATAAATCAAAGGTTTATAAACTATGAACACGCGAAAATTCCTTTATTTGCTCATGCTTGCCTTCTTTATTTCCGGCTGTGAAGTGCGGTTGGCTCCTTCACATTTTTGGAGCAAATTGTTCCGAACCCAGACGGACTCCAATTACTACAAAGGAAAATCCGCAGATCTGGTGAAGTCCTTGACCGAAGACATTGCGGAATATGAGATCAACAAAGTCACGGTTATGGATCTGGTCGATGAAGAAAACAAGGCGCCTATTCTTGGAGAATATTTCGCATCCAGAATCGTGGAAGCGATCACTAAAAAATATTTTTTTCAAGATAAGATTTTCCGAGTGGCACAAAAGGGAGAAGTCAACGCGGTATTGGAACATTTAAACTTGAAACCCTCTTATTTGTACAACAAAGAAGAAATCCGGTTAATGGGCAAGGCACTCAACTCCCAGGCTATCATCACAGGCCGGATCACCGATCTTGGGACAAATATTGATGTCCACCTTACCCTGACCGATGTCATGAGCGGCGAAGTGATCGCATCCGCCACGGAACACTTGACCCGGACCAAGTTCGCAGTGGAGATGCTTCGTCAACATTAACCAGCGTGATACCCCATTCGGGGCATGAAGGGGTAAAAGTTATTCACTGCCACCAGCCGCTGGCTGGCGCCTAGTGGTGGTGGCTTGGCGGTAGCGGGACAAGGCCATCAGCGGGAAGAAGTGCTGGTACATATGGTATTTGATGAAAAAATGGATGGGAAAACCGGTTCCGGTGAATTCATCTTCCCACCAGCTTCCTGAAAAATCTCCCGAATCCTTTTGTGTTTTGATTAAATAGCGCACGCCGCGCTCGACAGCGGGATTTTCCGCCTCGTCGGCGGCGATGAGTCCCAGCAACGCCCAAGCGGTTTGTGAGGCGGTGCTTTTCCCACGACCGCGCAAGCTGGGTTCCTGATAGCTTTGGCAGGTTTCACCCCAGCCTCCGTCTTCATTTTGGTGGCCTTCCAGCCAGCGCACCGCTTTGCGGCTAAACGGCGCCTTCATATCCTCCCCAATGGCACACAAACCATTCAGGGCCAGAAACGTACCATAAATATAATTCACACCCCATCGACCAAACCAGCACCCATCAATTTCCTGGCGTTCCTTGACAAACTGGATGGCCCGTTGAACCTGGGGATGTTGTTTTTTAAATCCCCATTTCGACAGCATCCACAGGATACGGCCGGTCACATCCACCGTGGGCGGGTCCAACAACGCCTTATGGTCCGCGAAAGGGATTTCGTTGAGAACCTCCTTGTCATTATCCACATCAAAGGCTCCCCAGCCACCGCTCTTGCATTGCATGCTCAACAACCAGTTTATCGCCCGGTGGCATTCGCTCAATTTCCAACGGTTGTCGGCGATCTCGGTCCGGTTGAGGAAAAGCAGTATCTCTGCCGTATCATCGGTATCCGGGTACACCCCCCGGCTCCGCTCCCGGATTCTTCACCTGCCAGTCTCCGCGCTTGACCACCTGCTTGTTGATGATCCACTCCCCAGCTTTTACAAGAGCAGGATGGTCCGGAGGTAATCCCGAATCCAATAAGGTGTTTGCGGCAATCGCCGTGTCCCACAAGGGCGAGATGCAGGCCTGCATCCAGAGCCGTCCGTCTTTTTCCAACATGAAACGGTCCACCGCTTCCATTCCTTTCACACACGCGGGATGGTCTTTGGGATAGCCTAAAAGGTGCAAGGCTAAAAGGGCATTGAACATTGCCGGTTGGATGCCGCCCCAGTCGCCCTGGTCTTCCTGATGCTCCAGAGTCCATTGCTCTACTTTGCGAAGCGCTTTTTTGCGCAGAGGTTTCCAGGGGAACTTGCCAATCGTCTTGATAAAACGGTCAAGATATATAAACGTGTTCCTCCAGCTGGTGAAAGGCAGGCCATCGGGTTTGAAGTCCAGATCCCCATCCTTTTCGGTGAACAATTCCTGGACATCGCGTCCTGCCGGAAGTTCGTGAACCGGCTCGAGAGAACGCACAACAGAAAGGGGAACCACTGTGCCCCGCGACCAACTCGAAATCTCATAAATATTGAAAAAGAACCCGTGCGGAAACAAAATGATTTCCACGGGCACCGCCGGGCAGTCGTCCCAGGAAACCTGACCGAACATAGCCAGAAACATTTTTGTGAAAACGCGGGTTTTTTTGATTCCCCCATTGGCAAAAATCGCTTGGCGCGCCCGCACCATCTCTTCCTGGTCTGCAGGCAGGCCTGCCATTTTCAAGGCCATATAAGCCTCAACCGTCGAGTTGATGTCACACAGGCCACCATAAAAAAGAGGCCAACTGCCGTCTTCCCTTTGAAGGTGCAGTATATATTTTACGATCTGGTCTTGTTTGACCGAGTCCAGCCGGTCGGTGAAATGCATGAAGAAAATCAATTCCGCCGAAATGGTGACATTGGCCTCCAATTCGTCCACCCAATAACCCTCCTCATCCTGACAGGAGAGCAAAAATTCCCGCGAGCGTTCAATAGACCGGTCCAAAGCCTCTCCCCTCACGTCTGTCCCGGTTTGGGAGGGCTCGTCAGTGGATTCCTCATCTTGAAATTTAGCCATATTTTCCATATAGTTAGCTTGTTTATAGCAGAAATTTTAAAGCAGATAAATCTAGCCTACTTTCTCCTAAATATAAAGTAAAGAAACATTCCGGCTGATCCGTTTATATAATTATGATTTCAGGTTGACAGAGCCGGATATCTCTTTTAATATAACCGGTCCACACTAACAACAATAAACCCTCACAAAATTTGGAATAGAATGAAAACCTTTTTTGCCAAAAAGACCGACGTCGTTAAAAAATGGGTGCTAATTGACGCCACCGATAAACCTCTCGGGCGTGTGGCCAGTAAAGCCGCCTCGATCATCCGCGGCAAAACCAAACCCATTTATACTCCCCATGTCGATACCGGGGATAATGTCATTATCATCAACGCCGCAAAGGTTAAACTGACCGGTAAAAAATGGGACGACAAAATTTATTACCACCATACCGGTTGGCCGGGAGGAATCAAATCCATCACGGCAAAGGAGGTTCTCGAAAAGCGGCCTTCTGACCTGCTGAAAAAAGCAATTCGGGGAATGTTGCCCAAGACAAGATTGGGTAGAACCCTGAATAACAATTACAGAATTTACGATAACGATCAGCACCCGCATGAGGGCCAGAAACCAGAAGTAATTGCTCTCTAAAGAGTACCGCTAAAAATTTATTTGATTATTACCTACGAGAAGTCTCAGGAGTTAATACCACTATGGAAGGCACCATCGAAAAATTTTACGCAACGGGAAAACGCAAAGAGTCCATCGCCAAGGTATGGATTCAAAAAGGCGAAGGCAAAATCTCGGTCAACAACAAATCCCTTATAGAATATTTTTGCCGGGAAAGTCTTGAGTGCATCGTCAAGCACCCGCTGATTACGACTGATACACTAGAGTCCATAGACATCCAGGCCACGGTTCATGGTGGCGGGCTTTCCGGCCAGTCCGGTGCGTTGCGGCTGGGTATTTCCCGCGCTCTCATTTTAACCAACCCGGATTTACGGGCACCCCTTAAAAAAGCTGGATTCCTCACTCGGGACGCAAGAACCGTAGAAAGAAAAAAATACGGACAACCCGGGGCACGCAAAAAGTTCCAGTTCTCCAAACGTTAACCGGGCCACGCCCGGTGGAAACAGGGCAAGGGCTTATTCAGGCAAGACAACTCTTTGCTCGCCAGTACTAGCGCGTCCCCTTAAAGGGGACGTTTATTACCCCTCCGGGACACGAAGGCTATTGAGTCCAGCGACACGCTGGCGGGAAAAGACACCCCTTTTTCTAATCAATCAAGTAAAATCAATCGCAGTGAAGTCCTATGCATAAATAGGAGTTTTTTATCATGATAAAAGTCGGCATTGCCGGAGCCAGTGGATACACCGGGCTGGAATTGATTCGCCTGCTTGTCGGGCACCCAGGTGTAGAGCTAACGGTTTTGACTTCCGAAACCTTTCAAGGTCAAAACATAGCTGAGGTTTTCCCATCTTTGAATGGAATGATTGATCTCGAACTTCGGCCCCTGGATGACAACATCGCCAAAAATTGCGGAGTTTTGTTCCTGGCTTTACCTCATACTATGGCCATGTCCAAGCTTCCCAATTATTTGCAATCCGACTGTAAAATCATCGACCTGAGCGCGGACTATCGGCTGAAAGACCCTAAAGCCTACACGGACTGGTATTCTGTCACCCATACCCATCCGGAGCTTCTCGAGCAAGCGGTATATGGTTTGCCGGAATTGCATCGGCAGGCCATCCAATCAGCCCGGCTTATTGCCAACCCGGGTTGCTACCCCACCAGTGTGATTCTGGCTCTGGCTCCACTTCTTAAGACCGATTGGGTGGACCTCGATTCCATAATTTCCGACAGCAAGTCCGGCGTTTCCGGCGCGGGACGCAAACCTTCTTTGACCACCCATTATGCCGAAGTCAACGAAGGAGTCAGCCCCTATAGCCTTGCTGATCACCGGCACACTCCGGAAATGGAGCAGGAACTTTCCACCCTGGCGGGCAAACCCATGCGCCTCACATTTTCTCCGCACCTGATTCCCATGACCCGGGGAATGTTAAGTACGGTTTATATCAACTTGAATCAGACCATCACTGATGAAAAACTGGTAGAACACTATCGCAACTTTTATAAAGGTGAAAGTTTTATACGCGTGTTGAATCCGGGCAGCTTCGCTAGCAGTCAGCATGTGCTGTCTTCCAATTTTTGTGATATTGGCCTTAAGGTCGATTCACGAAATCAGCGCCTGATCATCACCAGCGCATTGGACAACTTAATCAAAGGCGCATCGGGGCAGGCCGTGCAGAATATGAATATCATACTGGACCTGGATGAAAAGACCGGTCTCATGGCTCCGGCAATTTTTCCTTAATAATTATGAAATTTTCAAAAAATCGCAATCCGGCCGTACCGGGTTTTAAAGCCGTAGGACTTGGTTGCGGAATCAAGGCCGGGAATTTGAAAGACCTTGCATTGATCGTTTCCGATGTTCCGGCCACCGCTGCAGGGGTTTTTACTAAAAACCGCGTGGTATCTCCCGGTGTGACCTGGAGCCGCCGTGCTCTGGCTAAATCTGGCGGTTGCCGTGCCATTGTTGTTAATAGTGGAAATGCCAACGCAGTAGTCGGCCCCAAAGGGTTGAAAGACTGCGATACAATTACAAAAAAAATTGCAGAAGAACTTTCGATACCACAAAAAGAAGTGCTCATGGCTTCCACCGGAGTAATCGGAGTTCCGCTACCTTCCTACAAAATTTTACAGGCTGCTCGGCAACTGGCGCAGAAACTGGGACGGACTGCAAAAAACTGGACCGATGCCTCAGAGGCCATCCTGACCACCGACCTGGTATCCAAGTCAGATAAAGTGAGTTATAACTACAAGGGCCACCGCATTGTCATAGGCGGGATGACCAAAGGGTCTGGAATGATCCACCCCAACATGGCAACCATGCTTGGGTTTTTATGCACCAACGCTGTCATCGATTCAAAAACCCTTAAAATGGCCCTGACAGAAGCCACCGATCGCTCTTTTAATCGCATCACCGTTGACGGAGATAACAGCACCAATGATTGTGTCCTCATCCTTGCCAACGGAGAGAAAAAAAATCCTTCCATAAAATCAGGCACATCGGGCTACCGGGAATTTTTAAAAGCTTTGACGGCACTGTGCAAGAACCTGGCAGCCAAAATTGTGCTCGATGGAGAAGGTGCAACCAAGTTTGTCACCGTTCGCGTTCAGGGAGGAAAAACTCGCAAACAGGCCTACCTCATAGCCAATTCCGTCGCCACCTCATCGCTGGTTAAAACTGCGTTGTTTGGGGAAGACCCCAACTGGGGACGGATTTATTGTGCAGTGGGAAATGCCGGAGCACCCTTTGATCCTGACAAGGTGGATATATTATTAAACCAAAACCTACTTTTAAAAAACGGTTGCCCCACGAATCTATCTCCCAAAAAACTGCTCACAGCGATGCGACAACATGAAATCAATATAACCATTGACCTGCATTGTGGAAAAGAATGGGAAGAAGTGTTGACCTGCGACCTTTCTTATGATTACGTTAAAATCAATGCGGAATACACCACCTGACGCAGAGCCTCCGTTGGCAACTGGCAATATCTTTATTTTGCGAGTAAACGTTCTCTCGGCTAAAGAGTCACCACTCATTGGCCCCACGCCAAGTGGTCAGCGACCGGAGGCAATGAGCACGTGATATTCTTCCTCAGCATTTACCCTTGCTACCCCTGCGGGGCATGAAGGTTAATGAAGAGGGCATCACGCGTGCCTCGGAGGGGTAATAGCTTTATGGAGCGAATATCAGGTTATCTCGGCTGAAAAGGCCCTTGCTCTCGGCCCCCCCTGCTAAGAGTGGCTAGCAAAGAGTCGTCTCGGCTTTATGCGGGCTGGATACCTGTTCCATTCTGTATTAAAATTGACTGGTGTTTGAGTGTGTTTTGTGCACCTGATGATATCTCTGTTGATGACCGATAAGGGTAATAAATAAAGTATGGCTTTGTTAACGATTAAAAACTGCCTGGACCCTGTTTTAAGGAAAACAGGCCTGCACATTGAGAATATTGACGGAGAGGTGGTCACCCTTGCGGAAAATATGGTGGAAACCATCCTCGCCGCTCCGGGAGTCGGGCTTGCCGCCAACCAGATCGGTTTGCCGTGGCGCATGTTTGTGCGAGACCGACAAGGAAAACCTGGTTACCGTTATCAATCCGGAAATCACAGCTATGGAAGGCAGTGAGCTTGGGGAAGAGGGTTGCTTGAGCATTCCTGATGTGGTGGCGGAAATTAAACGAGCCAGCCAGATTGAAATCAAGGGCTACGATCTGGATGGGAACGAAGTTTGTTATGAAGCCCAGGGATACCTGGCACGAGCCTTTCAACATGAAATGGATCATTTGAACGGCATACTATTTTGGGATAACCTGGGAAAAATGAAGCGCGATATCCTTAAGCGAAAATTTAAAAAGAAAATCAAAGAGCAGGATGCATGAATATTGTGTTTATGGGGACACCAGAATTTGCGCTCCCAACGCTGAAAACCCTGCACCATTCTTCGCATTCCATACTCTCGGTTATCACCCAGCCCGACAGGCCGAAGGGCCGGGGCCAGAAACTTCTTGTTCCCCCGACTAAACAGGTTGCATTGGACTTTCACCTTCCCGTACTACAACCAGAAACGGTTAATTCTCCGGAGTTCATCGATTTATTAAGTTCAAATCGGCCGGACGCTATTATCGTAGTCGCTTTTGGGCAAATACTGAGTGAAACCTTTCTTAAAATTCCCAAACGATTCTGCATCAACCTGCATTCCTCCCTTCTACCCAAATACCGGGGCGCGGCTCCCATTCATCGGTCTATTCTTAACGGAGATACCCGAACCGGAGTCACCACTATGATTATGGACAAGGGCATGGATACCGGAGATATTCTGCTCATGAAAGAAACACCTATTCATGAGACCGATAACGCACAAACTCTGCACGACACCTTGTCGGAAATGGGGGGAACCCTGGTACTCGAAACCCTCAAGAGGCTTGAAGAAAATACGCTGCTACCCACCCCGCAGGATCACGGTCATGCAACGTATGCGCCTAAATTAAAAAAAGAAGAAGGTTTGGTTAAATGGGAACAGTCTGCCATCACCCTTTGGAATCAGGTTCGAGGCCTCACCCCTTGGCCAGGAACCTACACTTTGTTGAACAAAAAACGCTTACGAATATTAAAAGCCCAGGTCACCGAAGGAACTCCCGATGATAGTCCGGGACAGGTCGCGCGGGTTACCGATGTAGGAATTGAGGTGGGCACCGGGCAGGGCAGACTGGTACTCACCGAACTTCAACCAGAAGGGAAAAAAAGCATGTCGGCCAAAAGTTTTCTGGCTGGCTATAAAATTGAACGGGGAATCGTGTTTGATCCAACCCCAATTTCAAATCAATCATGAGGGTAGTATGCCAAGAACATTAGTCACGGGAGGCGCGGGTTTTCTGGGTTCGCATTTGTGCGAATACCTTTTGAATAAAGGCCATGAAGTGATCTGCATGGATAATCTTATCACTGGCACCAAGGATAATATCTCCGACATAAAAAGTAAAAAGTTTCAATTTGTGGAACACAACGTTTCTGAGTTTATCAACCTGGAAGGCGAATTGGATTATATTCTTCATTTCGCATCCCCTGCCAGCCCCATTGACTATTTGAAGCTTCCCATTCAAACCCTTAAAGTCGGCGCACTGGGAACTCATAATGCCCTGGGCTTGGCAAAAGCAAAAAAGGCGGTTTTTTTTCTTGCCTCCACCTCTGAAGTTTATGGAGATCCCTTGATTCATCCGCAACCAGAAGACTATTGGGGAAACGTGAACCCCATTG
>JYMV01050625.1_pt1 | contig 10629 bp, 10 predicted proteins | sample 338911 | NCBI WGS metagenome assembly JYMV01 (sample SAMN03354496, study PRJNA234377) | hydrothermal vent metagenome | biome: Deep sea; feature: Hydrothermal plumes at the Eastern Lau Spreading Center, Western Pacific Ocean; material: Seawater | place: Tonga | collected 2009 | depth 2000 m m
TTCTTCTGGCTCAGGGGGGCAGTCTGATCGCCACTGCCGATTTTGAACGTCTTATTCAAAAGCTCAGCGATTTACTAACGCCGTCAGCCCAATCAAAAATCGACCAACTCCAAAGGAAGCTCTCCGCCGCCTCAGGATCCCCACTCAAAGACCTCGAAACCCTTACGGCTATAGGGCGTTGCCTTGCTGATCCACATCTTCAAATGGTCATGGACTACAAGAAATACGCCTCCTCATCGCCAGAGCGGCGCCAAGCCGTTCCTCTGACACTCCGCCATCAAGACGGCTGGTATTACGTCGACGTTTTCGATCTTGAAAAGTCCGCCAGTCGGAGCTTCCGTCTTGACCGCATTCAAAGAATTCAAATCTTACGCCAAGACAAGCCTATACCGAGACCGACGGACCGACTCGAAGATACCCACAAATGGGATTTCGGCCAAGGTGAGCCCATTAGGGTCTCATTGGAAACCACTCCAAGGCTTGGGGCCTGGCTAAGAGAAAGACCGGTGCATTACAGCCAGGCTATTACCGAATCAGCAGACCGGTGGAGAATAAGCTACGAAGTCAAACGCCTGGACGCTTTCATAGACTGGTTTATGGGGCTCCGAGGAGCCAGAGCAGTCGGCCCGACACTTTTTCTCACCAAAGTCAAAGAGCGTGCCGCTCTTTTGGCAAATCCGGAGGGGACATTCGATCTTGAGTGGAGTTAGAGGCTAAGTTTCGGGGGTGATTCACATTTTTATACCAGAGTAAAGGTTTCTCAGACGCCGGGCTCAGCCCACCGCGTTGGACATGAACAAGCGCAAGCCACTTTCGCATGTCGAAAACCATTTCTCAGACGCTACAAGCGTTTAGCAAGATCTTTTCTGAGAAGACGATCTGTGGGATCGTCTTCTCAGACCCAGTCCCCTAAAATCAATCCAACGCCTCTTGAGAGGAGCGCAACTTGAAAACATTTGTCGATATGGTATTTCCGGTCAAGGGTAAGGAACTGGCCTGGGATCACTCCTATTCTCTCTTCGGTTCGATCTCACGAATTCAGCCTCTTATCCATCAGGAAAAGAATGCTGTGGGAGTGTTCCCCGTCAACGGCCTGGCCCAGGGAAACCGGACCCTAAAGCTCACTCCAAAGAGCAGCTTGAGACTTCGAGTGCCCCAGAAGCAAATCGCCGACTTTCTCTGCCTTATGGGTTCATCCTTAGAGCTAGATGGCCGAAGAATTCGTTTAGGAAACCCTCGAATCGAGCCAATCAAGGCAACCCCTCGGCTCTTCAGCCCATGGGTCACCCTGTCAGAATGTGAGACCATCGAGACCTTCCTTACCAGAGTTGGCGAAGAGCTTGAGCGCTTGCAGATTGAAGCAAGTTACTCACCAGTGGCACCTCTCCATCAGGAATCCAAGGATCAGGGGAAGGGTTCTCGGCAACCAAACTTTATTAGACGCACACGGCAGGTTAAGGGGCAAAACATTGTAGGGTTCGCTCTCCTTGTAGAGAGTCTTACTGCGGAAGATTCGATGAAGCTTGCTTGCCTCGGCCTTGGCGGTCGTCGCCATTTTGGAGGTGGATTATTTCTCCCGGCACGAAACAGATAACTACCGTTCTAGCCAAAAAAGGGCACTCCTATAACCCAGACGCCGAGGTCACTCTCTGGACTCACACTCAAGACGTTCTGGAGGCTTCTCGAGGCTTGTTTGGAGAGCAGACACCCAGCCGTCTGGCCGGAAAGTGGTTCGACTTTTTCGGGGTGAGGCGTGAGCATTGGCCCGAGTTCCGTAGGCGACTCGATCTAGCGTGCCTTTGGCACGATATTGGAAAAGCAACATGCTCTTTTCAGATGATGCTGTCCGGGGAGGTCAGCGACCAGGTTGTGCGACACGAATATCTGTCTTGGAAGCTGCTGAGCCACGGGTTTGGAGGCAGGAGGTCGCTAAGAGAAGACTTGCTTCCCGTCAGCTTCGCTATCCTGGACCATCACCTTAAGTTCGGTGAAACGTATTTCAAGGCCCTTACCCCAAGCGCAATCGAGATTACAGTCTATAAAGATGACGATAGTGTCGAACGTATACTTCGAGAAACTGAAAAACTGTTCGGCTTCAAGCCAGAGATTCCGTCAACAATCCCGGGCGCTGAGGTTACCGATTCGGTAGTTCAAAGCTGGAGTAAGCTGAGGGCTGGAGCATCAAGCTTATTTACAAATGATGAGATGTTCGCTCAGTTTCGAATTCTGGCATTGGCCCTGATCACAAGTGACGCAGCAGGCTCCGGCCTGAGAAGAACCGGAAAACCGGTCCGGCAGTGGGTTGAAGACCGCTTCTTAGAAACGTCTCTTAAACCAGCAGAAGTCCGTTCAACCATCATCGCCGGAAGAATCTCGGCCATTGTTAAGGACAGCGGAAAAGACTTTCGCCCGAACCTTCTCCAGGTCAGGGCTCAACAACTCCCCGAGCGCGCGGTCCTACTTTCTCCCTGCGGGTCGGGCAAAACCCTCGCCGCCTGGCTCTGGGCGGAAGCTCAACTCGCTCATCACGATGTAACCAGAATTCTGTTCCTCTATCCCACCAGAAATACCGCTACGGAAGGCTTCCGAGACTACGTGTCGTGGGGATTGGAACACGCGAGTCTGGTCCACGGCACTGCTGATTTCGATCTTGAAGGTATTACTTTCCAGGGAGAGGACCATGTAGAAAACGGAGCGACCGACACTCGAAACTATCACAAAGCAGCCTACAGCCCGGAAGCCGCTCTCTATGCGCTGGGTTATTGGGACAAACGATATATTTCAGCAACGGTGGATTCTTTTCTCTCCTTTACGGCTAACAGATACGGCGCAGACTGTCTTCTGCCGCTTCTCTGCGATAGCCTCATAGTGGTCGACGAGGTTCACAGTTTCGACCCGGCAATGTTCGCGCACTTGCTCGCCTTTCTCACCCATTGCCGAGCGCCCGTCCTTCTCATGACCGCTACCCTGCCGAAACGATTCCGCGAAGAACTGGAAAAATTGGGGCTGCCAATTGAGGAGGTCCAGGACAAGTCTCAAACGGATAATAGCCCCAGTAAGCCGAGGTACTCGCTGGGATTCTGCCAAACCGACGTCGCCGAAGAGGTGGAGGAGTGGCTCAAGCGAGGAGAGCAACGAAGGCTGCTGGTGGTCTGCAATACTGTGGAACGCTGCCGACTTGCGGCCACAAAGGCTACCGAGCTCTTGGAGCAACATCCTGATTGCGAACTCCTCGTTTACCACAGTCGCTTCAAGCTTGCCGACCGACGAGACCGACACGAAGAAGTTATCAGGACGTTCAAGAACAGCACAAAGAGAGTCTTGCTTTTCTCGACTCAAGTCTGTCAGATGAGCCTGGACCTGAATGCCGAAACGCTCCTCACCGAAGTGGCTCCACTGCCTGACCTTATTCAACGAATGGGCCGTGTTAACCGGATGGGAACGTTCGAGCGGGGACAGGTCAAGATTTTTCGGGTCGATAAGGAGAAGCCTTACACAGAACAAGAGCTTGAGACAGCTGTCGAGCTTCTGAAGTCGCTCCCCGACCTCCACTCCGTGACTCAACTCGAGCTAGCCGAACTTATCGGAGGCCTTCTGGGCAAGAATCCTCTTCATCGAAGCCTGGTTCCGCTGTTCGCAGCAGACTTGCTCCCAGGTCTTGAGTCCGATGAGTACCGCCAAACTGATGATTTCACAGTGGAGGCTATTCTCGACGGCGAAATCGAGCAGTATTTGGAAACGGACCGAGCGAGCCGCGTGGGCCTTACCATACCCGTCCCTCGTTACCTAGCTCAGAAGCCGGAAAACTCAAAACTACCGCGCTTTCTTCGAGTAGCCCCTTCGAGAAATTACGATACTTTTTACGGATTTGGAGATGTCGAACGTGAGCAAAAAGCTTGAAAAGTACACCCTGGAGTACTCCCTGAAAAAACTTCCCACCGTACAGCACCGAACCGGTCTGGGTGGTCTAGTCTTTCTGGTGGAGTATCTCAGAGAAAGAGACGATCTTCCCTCTGAGGAAGTTCCCGTTGCCACTATCGCCGATGATAAGCTGGTTCTTGAATTGACCCCAGCTTCATTGACGGCGTTGTTCGACTGCCTTTACGAACCCCTGACGGTCACCCGCACCATGAAGTCGAAACCGAACGGAGAATTTCAAGAGGTCCGAGACGACACCGGAAACTTGATTCACTATACCTACCAGGCAGAGCGCCCGGCCGGGAGATGGCTCTTCGACCAGGTCAGACAAAACGCCGAGGGTGCCATCCCACAAGGCTTGGACCCGTGGCACAGACTTTGGCAAGACAGTCTCTGGTCAATATTTCGAGGTATTCCCGCCACTAGAAAGGTTTACGAAGCTTCATCCAATCGTCGGAAGATAGTCACTGAGTTCTGGAAAGCGTTCGAGAAGCTGGACCAGGGAAAAGAAGTCTCGCTAGACATCGCCAGTACCATTTATGTCGGCGCTCAGGCTAAGAATGCCGAGGGGCTTAAGTTCAGCGGTTCCCCTTCCGAGGTTCTGCTGCTTCACTTTGCTCATGCCACAGCTCAGCCGTATCGCGTTGTGACTCTCGACTCCCAGGGCAAACAAAATTGGCCCGGAGTGATATGGGTCTTTCTGGAGCCGGATAATCTCCAAAAGTTTGTTCCTGCGTTCAGGAGACACCTGGCCGGAAAGCCTGTGGACGACATTCTCTTCAAAACTCGTTCAAGGGTCACTCTGCCTCAAGAAGCGGCTCTTTCTCTTATGATAGATCGCGATTTGGCCTTATCTCAAAAAGATATGGAGCCCACATTGGTTCTGCGTGGGGCGCTCTGCACTCAACTGGAGAAAGTCGGCAATAACATCAACCTCCTGGCCGCCGCTTATGTGCCCTACGATCAGTACCTCTTGAGAAATTACGACAAGATTGTTCGCGAAATCACAAGCTTCCCACTTCGCCGATTGGTTCTCAAGAATCTTCTGGAGGGCAACCCGCCTTACCGGGGCCTGGCGAAACTGATGAGCTATCTACCTATGGAGAACACTTTAGCCCTGAGCGGGCCAGGAGTCGCTTTCTCCTACGATAGCCTGAAACTTTTACAGCAATTCGATTTAGCCGCAGCTACCGACCGAAACGTCTTCAACTAGATTGGAAAGGAAAGTCTATTGAAAAAATCAGAACCCCCGGACTGGGTGTCTTCAGTCCGGAATATGCTCTACTTCTACCTTCGAGAACGCGCAGAGCGACGTTGTGCTCCTCACGAAATTCCCGAGAGGGGGGCGAGTCATTTTCATCCAGCCTGGGCCAAGGTCTGGCGCAACGTGGCAAGCGATCTCTACTACCGTCTTCGTTCAGCTCGTACGAGAAGGCTCTTCGCCGACTGCTTCACTCAAACCATCTGTTCCATTCCTCAGGGAAGTCTTGACGAGAAGACTCTAGAGCGAATGGTCTTTATGATGCAAGACTCCAAGCAATGGGAGGATCTCCGCGATGTTCTCATGCTCTGTCTGTCATCCACATCTTATATCTCTAAAGACAAGGTTCAGAAGGAGGACCAATAATGAATCTATATCTTTCCTGCCTCACCCAACCCGCGCCGTCGGCAAATTACAGGGGTGAGAGCGAGCAAAATCGAGCCGTCATTCAAAAGATCACAATCGGGCAGCAAGAGTTTCCCGTCGTTTCACCAGAGGCCATCCGCAACGCTCTGCGAGAAATTCTGATAGAATATGGCCTCCCGTCCAATCGTCGACGCGAGCATAACGAGGACCAGTTAGCCGTTAGTTTCCAAGACTACCCAAATCCGAAGGAGTTCGTCGACGACTTCTACTTCGGTTACATGGTGGCCAATCAGTCAAAGATCAAGGATAAAGTCCCCGAGGACTTCGTTTACAAGCGAGATTCGGTTCTCCGCAACAATTTAGCGGTCGGCACACAGCCCTATCGTTACGAGACCCTCTTTACTCAGTCTCCAAAAACTGTTGTTCCGGGCGGAGGCAAAGACAAGCCAAAATGGTCGAACGCCGACTCCTCGCAGCTGCTCCACCGAGAGATGACCTACACGTCCTACCAGTATCCCATGGCTTTGAACTTGAAAGACTGCCAAATCGACCCTGCGAACCCTGATGACAAGCACAATGTTTGGTTCTCGTCCCTCCTCCAAGGCATCACCGAACTCAACGGAGTTGCGGGCAATCACGCTCGTTCTCTTTTCGATATGAGTCCGGTGTCCGTCGTAGCTCGAGTGACCAATCGCCTTGCTTCGGGGTTTCCTCTCTACCCATTTTCAGAAGACGGGTCAGCCAACGATGTTATCGATCTCCTGTCGCAAGGGGACCAGCCGGGCGGAGGCTTCCACCTGGGAGGCGAAATTGTGAGAAACCTGGATGAGGAAACTCGCGCTAAGCTAGAAGAAATGGGTGTTAGCCTGCATCGTACGCCTGAGGCTCTCTTCGACACTCTAAGCCGAGAACTGTGTGGGCGCAGTCTCCCCTGTCGAGAGGCTGTCTCGTGATAGGGCTTCGTTACGCTGCTCCATTCGCAGTGTTTCGAGATTTCACCGCGGGCTACTTCCGCTCCACCTTTCGTTTCACGAGTTACAGTGCACTCTATGGCTTGTTGCTGAATATTGCCGGAGTGGAGATGCGAGCGACGCTGGGTCAAGGGCCGACTCTCGTCAAAGAGAGCCTTCCCAGTTTTGAGGTTGCCTCGGCGGTAGCTTCAAGGGTATCCGAGCGTCATAGTTTCGGTTTCAACGAAGAACAATCGGTCTTGCCTACTTCGGGGGTTCTCTTTCAGCAACTCCACTCTTTGCCGGTCGGCTCGACGAATAAGCATAGAATCCCCTTAACAAAGGGCAATAAGCATCATATATCACCAGGCCGAAGGCAACTTTTGATCGGCCTACGAGGTATTTGCTTTGTGAAAGCCGAGCCTGAGTTTGAGGAACGCTTACGAGTTGGGCTCTCCGGAGAGCCGCTGGAGCAGGAGCGCTACGGCGTTCCCTTTCTTGGCGATAATAGCTTCATGTTGGAGGAACTTGAAATCATCGAGCCGGGGCAGAGCGGCCCGGTGAGTTGGATAGTGCGGGACAAGGAAGACGATTTTGACTTTTTTGGCAATACAGGGGCGGGGCCCACACCCTTCCGCCTAACCATCTGGGCTGACCGCGAGGGAATGAACCAAACACGGAGCGAGTTCTTCGTAACTGAGGACGGAGAATTGAACAGCCCGCCCGAGAGCGCCTGGGTTAGGGTGGGCCCTGTTGGCTAAAGAGGCTGTCTATAGCGCCGTCGTCCCGGAGGGCCATCACGAACCTTTGCGGGTGATGGCTCTCCACGCTCTGGCCTATTGCGAAAGACTTTTCTACCTTGAGGAGGTCGAGGAGATTCGGATAGCCGACGCTGCGGTCTATGCAGGGCGGAGACTTCACGACGCTTGGAGCGAGGGAGAGGAGTGGGAATCCTGGCAACTGGATAGCCCGGCCCTCGGGGTGACAGGCAAAGTAGACGGCCTCAAACGTGCAGACGGGTCCTGGATTGTCTACGAGCGTAAGAAGGGAAAGCCTGACCGGCGCGGCGAGCACCCCAGGGCATGGCCGAGCGACAGGCTTCAGGTGTCTGCGTACACCATGTTGCTGGAAGAGAAGCTTGGTGTCTCCTTGAAGGAAGCACGAATTCGCTATCACGCCTCTAACCAGACCGTAAGAGTGGGCGTAGATGAGCAAGCACGAGAAGATGTGCGCCGGGCGATATCTCGAGCGCTTGAGCTCCGGAAGCAAAAAAGCCGACCGCCGGTGACTCCGAACGAGAGACTCTGCGCCACCTGTTCTTTGGCCTCTGTTTGCCTCCCGGAAGAGGAGCGAATGTTGGAGACCAACAGGCGTAAGGCCCCTCGACTCTTTCCGGAGGATATCGAGCGGCAAACGCTTTACATTCTCGATCATGACGCGAACCTGGGTCGAAATGGTCACCGGCTTGAGCTATTTGCGAAGAAGACGAAGAAAAGCTATCCCGCTACGAAGGTTGGAAGCGTCGTCATTCATGGGTATGGACAGGTGACAACCCAGGCCGTTCATCTCTGCGCTCGTAACGATATTGCCATACATTGGTTGACACCCGGCGGGCGCTTCATTGGAAGCTTGCAATCAGGCAGCGGCGGGGTTCAGCGTAGGATAAGGCAGTTCGAAGCTCTCAGAGAAGATGAATTTTGCCTCCTCTTGGCGCGACGCCTGGTAGAGGCCAAGGTCGACAATACCAGGCGATTCCTTTTGCGAACCACGCGGAGCGGTGAGCGCGATTCTTTTGAGCCGATGTTGAAAGCTTTAAAGAAGCTACTTAGGTCCATTCAGAAAGCGGAGAGTCTCGATGTTTTACGAGGATACGAAGGCATGGCGGCACGACATTTTTTCGGTGCGCTACCCTATCTTGTCTCCGACAAGGCCGGGCAAGAGATGATTCCCAGCGGCCGCAGCCGCCGCCCGCCGAAAGATAGGTTCAACGCAGCACTCTCCTTCGGCTACGGCCTCCTATATCGAGCTCTTCTCGAAACAGTCATCAGAGTCGGTTTAGAGCCTAGTTTTGGCTTCTACCATCAGCCCAGAAGTTCGGCTCACCCGCTGGTCCTTGATCTGATGGAGTTGTTTCGTCTGCCTGTCGTCGAAGTGCCGCTCCTTGCTGCGGTGAATCGGAGGACATTCCAGCCGGAAGAGGACTTCGTCCCTACCACAGGAGGAATCTGGATGAGCGAAGCGGGCCAGAGAAAAATGATTACCCTGTTCGAACGCCGCCTTACAGAAAGCTACAAACATCCAGTTCTTAACTACTCTCTTTCTTTTCGGAGGGCTTTCGAACTGGAGACCAGGCTCCTGGAAAAGGAATGGAGCGGAAGCCCGAACCTCTTCGCCAGTTTGAGGATAAGATGATTGTCTTCCAAGAAATGGTACCTTCTCAGCTACGACATCCGGGACCCAAAGAGACTTCGCCGCGCGGCCAAAGCGATCTTGGGGCGCGGCGAGAGAGTCCAGTACAGTGTCTTTCGCTGCCGGCTCACCAAGGTCCAACTAGAAAAGCTCCTTTGGGAAATGGGGAAATTCTTGCAAGAGGAAGACTCTCTGATGGTGATTGGGCTGTGCGGGAGCTGCGTCCGCAGAATCGAACAAATTGGAGAACATGTCGAGTGGCCGGAAATTGAAGACACGTTCGACATCATTTAGTGCTCCATCAACGTTTGGAGCACTAGTCACGCACCGCTCTTTGACAAACGAAAAGAGTTCACATGAGGGGACAAATGCCTGCCAACACAAGCCTCCGGCCGAGAGCCATACAATTATATGCGTGACTCTTGAAAAAGCCCTAGATGACGGGCTCCCGCCGCTTAATCCTCCGCAACAAAGCGAGGCAGAAGATGCGCGGCGGGGAGGTCCGTGAAAAAGGTGGCAAGAAACCGCGCAACCGGGCCGCCGAAATTCGGCGCTCCGACCATTTCTCAGATCGCGACCAGCGTTGAGCACGAGGACCAAGATGAGCACCCGAATCAAGCCTAAGAACCGACCATTTCTCAGATCGCGACCAGCGTTGAGCACAGTTGGCGGCCATCCAGGAAGTGCTGGACAATTACACCGACCATTTCTCAGATCGCGACCAGCGTTGAGCACCACATGGCTCGAGTTCTAAGGGCAAGACTGATAGCGCCGACCATTTCTCAGATCGCGACCAGCGTTGAGCACCTGTCCTGTCTGAAATATTAACGGCCTACAACCTCACCGACCATTTCTCAGATCGCGACCAGCGTTGAGCACTGTGTATTCTGGTGACTCTTAACCTCAGCCAGCGCAGTCCGACCATTTCTCAGATCGCGACCAGCGTTGAGCACACGCCGAGTAGGCCCTTCTTAGATCGGAGACATGATCCGACCATTTCTCAGATCGCGACCAGCGTTGAGCACTTCTTGATCCTGCAGGGTAGATCAGAGGAAGATCCCGACCATTTCTCAGATCGCGACCAGCGTTGAGCACACCAAGAAACCTTCGCGAAATATTTCGGCGTCCCCCGACCATTTCTCAGATCGCGACCAGCGTTGAGCACCTGACCGAGCTAGGTCGCACCTGGCGCATTTCTCTCCGACCATTTCTCAGATCGCGACCAGCGTTGAGCACTTTGTTGCATGGTATCGTTCGTCTGATCCCGTTGGCCGACCATTTCTCAGATCGCGACCAGCGTTGAGCACCCATGGCAAACTACGTTTAGGGCTGCCGCATACTCTTCCGACCATTTCTCAGATCGCGACCAGCGTTGAGCACCTTACACACGTCGCCATAACGTCGCGATTCAGAATTGCCGACCATTTCTCAGATCGCGACCAGCGTTGAGCACCTGGCATGGCCTAGACGCTCGGAGACGATCTTTGCACCGACCATTTCTCAGATCGCGACCAGCGTTGAGCACACGGCAGGCGGGGCGGCCTTTCTCGCGGCAAAGGTTCCGACCATTTCTCAGATCGCGACCAGCGTTGAGCACGTAAATGTGCGTTCCCGTCGGGCGAATAGTCCAGACCGACCATTTCTCAGATCGCGACCAGCGTTGAGCACACAAAGACTTCTACCAGCTCCTCTCCCTCCCCGGGGCCGACCATTTCTCAGATCGCG
>JYMV01052031.1_pt1 | contig 10627 bp, 9 predicted proteins | sample 338911 | NCBI WGS metagenome assembly JYMV01 (sample SAMN03354496, study PRJNA234377) | hydrothermal vent metagenome | biome: Deep sea; feature: Hydrothermal plumes at the Eastern Lau Spreading Center, Western Pacific Ocean; material: Seawater | place: Tonga | collected 2009 | depth 2000 m m
TTTACAGAGAAATTTTTGAAAAATTTGAGACGCGTAAAAAATTTTCAATTCGGTCAGTAGAGAAAAATGTATTAACTGTTGACCAGGATGAAGAGATTTGTGGACAAAAGGAACCACGTGCATTTGAGTTTAAAAGCCCGAGAGAATTTGAAGAGTTTGTGCGCGTAGAAAACCAGTTTGAAAAGGACATAGAGAGTCAACTTCAGGGTAACAAGATGCCTTACCGTTGATTTTTCTTGAGAAGGTTTTTCTGCGCGGTGATTGTCAATTAATCAAATGCGGGGTTATTTTATCTCGGAAACTTTCCCAGAACGAGCGCTGAGTTTTTACTTCCAAAAGATATACAATTGCTTATAGCAATATTCAGGTCTTTTTCCCGCCCCTTATTTGGGACGTAATCCAAATCACAATCTGGGTCAGGATTTTCCTGATTAATGGTTGGTGTTAAAAAATTGTTGTACAGGGAAAGTAAAGAAACTGAAACACCGAGTCCTCCTGATGCACCCTGGGGGTGACCGATCATAGACTTAGTTGAGCTGACCGGAATTTTAGGTGATAGACTGTTGAATAAATTTTTAACCGCTAGAGTTTCTACCTTATCGTTGACGATTGTGGAAGTTCCATGAAAGTTAATGTAATCTACTTGTTCTTTATTTATCTTGGCATCTTTAAGCGCCAAGTGAATGGCTCGGGTTGATTGCTTACCATCAGGCATAATAGCTACCCTGTGATATGCATCGCAAGTTGAGCCGTATCCAAGAACCTCGCCGTAGATTAGTGCATCACGTCGATTCGCGTGTTCTAGATCTTCAAGGATCATCATCCAACTTCCTTCTGATAATACAAAGCCCTCCCGATCAAGATTGAATGGACGAGAACCGCGTGTCGGGTCATCATTATAATGAGTTGGATTGACTCGCATTCGTTCGAAACCAACCATCATCGCGGGAGTAACGCAAGCCTCAACACCGCCAGTTAAAACCCAGTCTTCCTGTCCGGAACGAATCGTATTAAATGAATATCCGATTGCATCTGTAGAACTAGTACACCCGTTTGAGAGTACATGGCTCCGTCCTTGAAGACCAAAATACATAGAAATTTCACTTGAAAGCATTCCAACTAGCGAATTTGAAATAGCATATGGACTGATTTTATTCTTTTGATCAGAAAAAAATATTTCAAACTGCTTTTCAGAAAAATCAACTCCGGCACCGCCTGTGCCTACGATGACACCTAGGCTTTCAAAATCCTCTTCATTGAATTGGGTCAGGTCTATGGCAGAATCATGGAGCGCTTCTTTTGAAGTGGCAATTGCCAACGGTACGGATCGGGAAAGCTTTTTAAGGTCTGTCTCTGAATAATACTCTGAGGGGTCAAAACCTTGAACTTCCCCTGCTATTTGGCAAGATAAACTGGTAGGATCAAAGCTTGAAATACGCCGGATTCCGCTGATACCATTGCAGGTGTTTGTCCAGAATTTTTTTTTACCTATTCCGTTTGGACTCATTGCACCCAAACCGGTAACTACTACTCTACGGGGCATATGTTTTTTATAGTGAAAATTAAGCTATATAATTTATGTTAACATAGTGGTCTAAAGAAGGGCAACGCTACTTCTAAACAGCCGAGTCTATATTCCAGCTTTTTTTGGTTTGGTAGATGGTGTACTTTTAAAATCTTTAAGTTTTTAACTCCAATCCCCTTCTGAAAAGGCTTAGACCAAAAGCTAATTCGGGACCTAGAAATTTGAATACCAACCTTTCCCTAAAAGATTTAACAGGACAAATGATCATCACTGGGTTTGATGGCACCTGCCTCAATTCGGAGTTGGAGGAGTTGATTGTAAATTATCGTATTGGGGGGCTCATCTTATTTGAGCGCAACTTTGAAGATCCAGATCAATTGATCCGGTTGATAAGCGATCTTCAGTCTTTAGCGATATCATGCCCGGTTTCTGTTCCATTGTTTATTTCTGTGGATCAAGAGGGAGGGAGAGTGGCCAGACTGAAAAGTCCTTTCAGTGATTTTCCACAACCAAGTTGTCTTGGCCAGGCTCAATCTGAATCACTTGCTCATAGATTTGGGTTAGCGCTTGGACGAGAAATGAAATCAGTAGGAATAAATATGGTATATGCGCCGGTTCTTGATGTGAATACCAATCCAGCAAACCCCATAATTGGAACACGGGCCTTGAGTGATATTCCAGAGTGGGCAGGTCGGATGGGTAAAGCGGTTATAGCTGGGATTCAGGAAGCAGGTGTTTTCCCTGTCGGAAAACATTTCCCGGGTCATGGTGATACTGACAGAGATTCACACCTTGAATTACCTTATGTCAATCGTGACGCGGACTCACTAGAAAAAGTTGAACTAGAACCTTTTGCTCAGAGTGTCAGTCACGGGTTAAAAGTGATCATGACCGCTCATGTCATATACTCAGCATGGGACGATAAACTACCAGCCACTTTTTCTCCAATTATTTTGAAAAGTATTTTACGGGAAAAGTTAGGTTTCGATGGGCTTGTTATTACTGATGATTTGGAGATGAAAGCGGTAGAAAAAAATATTCCATTTGAATCAATTCCAAGGCTTGGGTCTATCGCAGGAGTGGATCTTTATCTTATTTGCCACGATAGAAAAAAAACTTTATCACTGCAAAATCAGATGATCCAAGATATCGAGATGGGACACATAGATAAAAAATTAATTGAACTCTCTGTACAAAGAATTATAGATTTTAAAAAACAAATACCCTCTACTTCCCATGGAGAAGAAAACCTATCTGACCTGGCAAGGGACCATATTGAACTTATTCGAGAAATGAAATCGCACCTTCCGTAATGGAGACTTCCTCCATAGGAATAAAGAAAACTACTCCTATTTCTTCTATGAATAGTTATCCATTAAAATCACTGTGGTTAGCTCTAATTTATTTAGTGTTAGTCGCCTATTTATATTCATTTTCTGAGTATGGCCTCAATGTGTGGGACGAAGGAGGGTATGCCAATGGAACCCTTCGGACTTTAAACGGTGAGAAAGCGATGGAAGATTTTAATCCCAGTGGATATCTTTCAGGGCGCTATATCTATGGAGCAATCTTTTTTAAACTGTTTGGAGTAAGTATTCAGAGTCTTCGTATTGGGGTGATTCTAATAACTCCAATGATGATCTTCATGGTTTACGCGATTTCCCGCCGCATCATGCCACAGGGTTTTGCTTTTCTTACAGGGGTGTTTGTGCTTTCAGCACCGGCCATGTATTACAATCGGTTTTTTACTTTCTTTTGTATTCTTAATTTGTACTTCTTAGTGCGTTGCGTGGAAAGAGTTCAACCCCAACGATACTTGTGTTTAGCTGGAGCGGTATTACTGAGTGGGTTTTTTAAGTTCGAGGTCGCGCTATTTTCATTTTTATGTAGCGTTACAGTTTTTGTTATTCAGTTTTTTCTTAAAACAAAACAACAGGGTTCATTGAGACAGGAAGGTCAAATTTCTGGTATGAGTCGAACCAAGTTCTGGGTGAGTGCTGGATTAATTATTTTGGTTCTAATTTTTTCCCTATCTTTTTTATTTAGAAAAGATTTCTTTAACCTGGCAATTGATATGGTTTTAGGGTCTTATCAGGCATGGGGGAACCCATTCCCAAATATTTTTCCATTTTTTACATTATGGAGTGAGTCAGGATCGCATGAAATGTTTCAGCGGTTACTTTTTTACATTCCGGTGTGGGTTTATACGGGGATGGTATTTTTTCTTATTATAAAAATAATTAAACAAAAAGGAGTTGAAGCTATCGATCTATATGTGGTGTCTATTTTGTTAATTGGGATTTGTGCGTATGGACTAGTTTTGTGGCGGGCTGGATTTGATAATCTCTTGCGAACGCTTCCTCCAGCTTATATTTTATTTTGTTATATTCTTTATCTCACTCGGGGTCGTCTGCTTTCTTTACTGGAGGTATCGACAAAGGGATCAGGTGCTTTAGTAGTTAGTCGTAAGACGGCTGTCAATGTGGTTACCGTGTTCCTTCCATTTTTATTTTTTTATGAAATGAATATAAACCATGGCTTTTACGCGGGGACAATAGGTGCCGTGAAGCAGGAGACAGCTTTGCTGGATATGCCTAGAGTAAAAGCTTATACGAATCCTGCTGAAGCTGAATGGATTGAAAAAGTAGTAGATCGCATTGAAAAATATTCTGAGGCAGGTGATCCTATTCTAGCTTTACCCTTGAACCCTATTTTTTATTTTTTGACAGACCGCATAAATCCAACAGCCTATGACTGGATTTTACCTGGAATGCTTAATGAAAAAGATGAGAAAAAAGTAATAGGGCAATTGCAAGCAAGCCCACCAAAAGTAATAGTTTTTGTGGATATCCCGATTGACGGAAAGGAAGATAGGCGGTTAGCTAACTATGCTCCGCTTATTTATAGTTATCTTGCTAAAAATTATGAATTTAAAGAAATGATAGGAATGTTTCAAATTCTTTTGCCAAAGTCAGAGGATCAACAAAACCTAGGCACATAGAATTATAGAGGATGGGCTTACGTTATTGTATCTATAAATGTCCCCCCTTTGCTTGGAGGTTCGATACCATTTTCTTCCAGAAAAGTCTCAACAGTCGACTTAACCTCATCGAAAGATGCCTCGGATTCTTGCAATTCACTAATCGTTTTAATAATTGATGTCCGTTGTTCTTCTGTTAGGTTTTTACTAAATTGATTAATAGCATTTTCATGACTGGGTGGGCCACCCGGTCCTTTTGGTGCAGAGTTCTGTCTTAATGATACACCGATAGACGGGATAGATAGATCCATGTTTTGTCCTTTAGGATAGTGGCAATTTTAAAGCTTTAATTAGAGATAAATTAAAAATAGATTTCTTGTGAAGTTACCGGTGTAACCCCAAAAAAATTTAGGAAAACGCTTATAAAAAAAGCTTTCTAGGTTTATACGAAGGCTATTGTTATGAATTTAGGTTGTTAGGGTTAAGCTGAGATTGTTAAGCGGTAGGAAATAAACTGATTAATTGTGCTAAGAAAGATTGTTTTAAACGGAAGCTCCGCTTGGGGATTCGGCTTCGATAAACCGCATGGTGTAAAGGTGGTGGTATAAACCCTCGTTTGCCATCAATTCCTTATGCGTGCCTGACTCGACAATCTTTGCCTTGTCCAGGACAATAATTTTGTCTGCATTGTGAACGGTGCTTAGTCTGTGGGCGATTATGAAAGTGGTGCGCCCAGCCATCAGTTTTTCAAGAGCGTCTTGAATTAGCATCTCAGATTGATTATCTAGAGCCGACGTAGCTTCATCAAGCACGAGAATCTTTGGGTTTTTAAGTAAAGCACGGGCAATCGCTATTCTCTGTCGCTCTCCACCGGAAAGTTTGGTCCCTTTTTCACCAACTAAGGTGTCGTAACCATTAGAAAACTCAACGATAAACTCGTGCGCATTGGCTGATTTGGAGGCTTCTATCATTTCCGTGTCTGTAGCATCAAGTTTCCCATAAAGAATATTTTCCCGAATAGTTCCACCAAATAATAGAGTTTCTTGAGGTACCAAGGCGACTTGACTCAGATAACTTTCTAGATCAAGAGATTTTAAGTCATCTCCATCTATTTGAATTTTTCCAGATTGTGGATCGAAAAATCGAAGTAGTAATTGAACTGTGGTAGATTTTCCTGCGCCACTGGGTCCAATTAAAGCAACTGTTTTCCCAGGATGGATGTCAAAGCTTATATTGTTTAAAACAGGTGTACCATCTTCATAACCAAATATCACCTCACTAAAACAGACATGACCTTTAAGAGACGTAAGCTTGACCGGATTTTCTGGGCTGTTGACCAAAGGTTTGGTATCTAAAATTTCATTAACTCTACGCATAGCACCCAAAGTTTCTTGTAATTGGGTATATATTTTAACAAAGGTCCCGATCGGGCCTGCCATAATTAATGCGTATAGAAAAAAGGCGGCCAACTCTCCAGGTGTTGTGGTTCCTTGCATGACTTGTTGACCTCCGTACCAAATCAATATAGTCGAGACAAGAAAAGTAAGACCTAAGATCAATGGACCAAACGAAGATGAGATACGTACCTTCCCAATAGATTGTTCAAACGCACCCTCGATTTCATTTTCAAACCGCTTTTTTTCGTAAGGTTCGCGAGTATAGGATTTTACAATTTTAATAGAAGAAGCAACTTCCTCAAGCACAACTAGTGCTTGCGCAATTTTATCTTGTACTTTTTCTGAAAGACTACGCAGACGTTTCCCAAAAATACGTGCGAACAACATCAGTGGAGGTAAAACAAGAAGGATTAAACCTGTAAGTTTCCAATTGAGATAAAAAATAATAGCTAATGCTCCTACTAAGGTGATCGTTTGTCGTAAAGCGGCGACAGGAATTGATACCAGAGCATTTTGAATGACAGTGATGTCATTACTCATTCTAGATAAAATTTCACCGACGCGTCTGCTTTGGAAAAATCGCAAAGAAAGGGATTGAATATGAGAAAATAGTTCAATCCTAAAATCGGCTGTAACGCGGTGTCCGATGAAACCAAAAATGTAATTATGCGTGATGGCAAAAGCAGCTTGGAATAAAATGATAATTACTAGGTCTTGTGTCAGGTTGTTTAAAAGGTCCGAGTTTTTTAGGACTACAACCGCATTGATCATATTTCTCACAATAAGAGGCAAAGCTAAGCTAATAATTGACGTCAAAATAAGGCACGCAAAGGCAAAGATAATACTCTTGGTGTACGGACGAGCATATTTCAGGATATTCGCAAACTCTTTCATTTATTCACGGAATCTCAGCAGGGTCATGATTTTGAAAAATTGGAAGGTGTATAATACCCCCTACCTAGATATATTTCAATGGTTTGTAAGTAAAGACGAGAAGGCAAGTTTTAGTTGCTCAAAAGCACTTAGGCCATTTTAAAAACGAATCACAAAAACTGTGATTATATAGAATTAAACAAAAACACCTCACTTGATTAAAATTATTAAAAAAAGACTAAAGTTTTAATAAAACTAACCGTTACAGAGAATGCGGGAAGTTTTACCACTGTTCAAAAAAAGGTGGAAAAGCCAGCAAAAGCTTTTTATTGAGATTAATTGAGCATGAAAAGTGTTATTTCTTTTTAATGGTTTATTAGGTTGATATTATGGATTCTCAGGCAATAGGGCCGGTAGAAAAAAATTCAATTCAGGTAGGCCGGAAGCTTTCTTCGGAAGGAAGCAAGGTACCCTCTGGCGGATCAAGCACAGGTCAACAAAACGATACAGTCTCATTGTCACAGCGTGGACAAGCAGCAGTTAGCCAGCCACTCAAAAGTAATAATAGTGGCCAAACGGGTTCTGAATTGCGAAAAATCGATGTGACGGATGACAATCAAATAATTGTTAAGATTGTAGATGGTAAGACCCAAAAGATAGTACGCCAAATTCCACCGGAAGAAGTAGTTAGCCTGAAACAAGCTATTCAAGAGAATTTGGATGTTTTAGCCGATGATTCCGGCGGCAACGAAAATATAGATGGGGATGTTTAACCGAAAAACTGTAGCAGTCTTTTTCGTAGATTCTCCATTATTCCATCCAAGCGGTGTGGTTTGTTAACAACCACTACCTGCTCGAGATAATCCCTACACCACTAGCATATAAGAATTGACACTATTTGGGCTTATTAGTAGAAAGTATCGTTAATCTTCAGTTTTTAGGTGGGTTAAGACTTTTCATGAAGCGTGCGGTGATTTCTTCTGGAGTATGGTGTACTCGCCCTGTCGATTTATCAAAAGAAGGTTCAACTTTGATTAAAAGAAAAGATGGTCCATCTTTTTCCATAAGTTCTTGAAACGCCTCCCTTATATGATTTTTGCTTGTGACCTTTTTTGTTTGAAGGTATCCAGCGCTTTGGGCAACTTTTTCCAATGATACCGAGTTTGATAGAGACCTCTGATTTCCTGTCGATTCGTAGGCTTCGTTGTCTATAACAACATGAAGAAGATTTTTTGGAGCAGCTGCCGCAATCATTGCCAATGTTCCCATAGACATAAGCACGTTTCCGTCTCCATCAATAATGATCGTTTTTTGATCTAGACGATTTATAGCTACCCCAAGTCCGATTGAGGAAGCGAGCCCCATAGACCCGATCATATAGAAGTTTTCCTCTCGGTCTTTAATATTAAAAGATTCGCGGCAAATGTATCCGTTAGCGTGGATTACTGGTTCATCCGTCAGGAGAGGAATAATTTCTTCAAAAGCCTCAGTGCCCTTCATTAAAATATCCTTTTCCAACCAGTAAAGTATATGGAAGGCCACCCTCGATTTTTTGACAAGCAGTGTTTAGGGATTCCTCATAATTTTCAGAAGAAAGAATAGAATACTCCATGCTGGAAGTTTGCAATAGCTTCTGATTGATTTCTCCCATTATAATATGCTCCGGTGCGTCGCTCCCGTCTTCACCCCGCCAACTCATGATCACAAGTACAGGGATCTTATAAATTAGGTTTAAAGAAGTAAAAGCGTTGAGACAGTAACCCAAGCCAGAATTTTGCATCAGCAAAACGGGAAGCTTCCCAGCAAGGTAGGCACCTGCACAAAGTCCTACAGCAGCATCCTCTCTCACTGCTGGGAAATAAGGTGTCTCTGGGTCATCATCAATAATGCGAATCAACCCAGCAAGAAGGGAACAAGGAACACCTGCGTAAAAATTAAATCCTTTTTTAGAAAGGAGTTCTGAAAAAATTTTAGAAGACAACATCTAGGATTTTTACGAATTTACCAGTTTTCAACATTGCGTTCCCCGCCGAAGGTTTTTTGTAATTCATGAACACGTTTAACATATTCCTTAATACCTTCTAGACCTTTAAATTCAACTCCTAGATCGAGGGCCGCCTGATTGGACATAGGTTTCCCCTCATCGCCCATTACACCTTCAACTTCTCCAAATGAGTCAACTGCTTCACAAATCATTCTACCTAAATCAAGATTATGAATATGACCATCGATCAAATGATAAATTTTTCCCGAGGCTTCACTATTACCCAAAACTTTTGTGATTGCCTGGCACACAGCGTCGATAGAGACATATTTAGTGCTCCCTTTGACATCTACGTTATAGTTAGTAGATAGGAAGTCTACGGTTTCAAACCATTCAGATTTTGGAAGATCTGGACGTACGCCATAAATCGTCACGGGACGGAGAATGGTGATATCAAAGGCCCGATTTCGCGCATGAAAGAAACAAAATGATTCGATTGATGATTTTATCGCTCCATAAAGTGAACTGGGTTGAACTGGGTGAGATTCATCAAGTGGACTAGATTCTCCAACTGAGGGCTGAATAGTTCCAAATATAGCGCAGGCACTCATAAAAACCACTTGTTTCACTTTGGCGATTTTTGCTGCTTGAAGAAGATCGTATGAGCCGTTTACATTGACCGTGACATATTCATCCTCGGTCTTGGCAGGGCCAGGAAAGTGAGCTAGGTGAATCAATACTTCTGCCCCTTCTACTAATTGTTGGAGAGATTCTTTATCTTCAAGACCTCCAATAACGTAATCCACATCCTCATAAGTTTTTAAATGGTCGACGATGCTATCTTCCCGAATAAGCGCTTTAATATCATTTGTACTTCCGTCTGCATTAGGAGCAGATAATAATTTAACTAAATGGGATCCGACTAAGCCAGTCACCCCGGTAATAGAGATTTTCATATGTAAACTCCAATATTGCTTTGCGTGGAATAAGGGAATACTTGATTCGATTTTTCCGCGGCATTTATTTTAATGAACTTCTAGAAAACAGAAATTTTAAAACCCGAAAAAGTACTAGGGTGCTTAATGAAACTCTGGAGAAACAATCCAGCAAGTCTAAGTTTCAATTGGTTGTCATAACTTGAAACAGGAATTTAAAGATTATGGATAACTGTTACGCCTTTAGTCAACTGGTTTTTTAAAGTTTATTTGAGCACGATTTTAGAGAAGTCAGCAATGTTTGAAAATAGAAGGGAGATATGCTTTAACAAACGAAGTCGATTTTTTCTAAGCTCGTCTTCCTTGGTCATGACCATAATGTGTGCAAAGAATTCATCCACAGTTTCTTTGATCTCGACAATTTTTTCCAGAGCCTGGGGGAATTGTTTTTTGCTTAGATTTGCTTAGATGATTTTCTACTGGTTCTTTAACGCGCCTATACTCATCGTAAAGTTTTTTTTCCGCCGGCTCACTGAGTAAGGATGTCTGGATATCACCATCCGATTCATCATTTAATATGCTAACTACCCGGCGGAAGGTTATAGCAAGAGGTTCAAAATAAGGTTGTTTTTTTAAATCGGATAACGCGACCACCTTCTGCCTAACGTCTACTAGTGAGTCTATATTCGCAGATAATACCGCATCAATAGCATCGTAAGGGTACTCCTCACCGGTTAAAATAGTTTTGTATCGTTGTGAAAATAAAATCTGGGTGTGCATATGAATTTCGTCAGAAGTTAATTTAGTCTTATCCTTAAGCAGGTTTATGCCTTTCTGGATTAGCGCATCTAGTGAAACTTGCCAATTTTGGCTTATTATGATTTGAATAATACCTAGGGAATGTCGCCTTAAGCCATAAGGATCTTCTGAACC
>JYMV01009703.1_pt1 | contig 10622 bp, 8 predicted proteins | sample 338911 | NCBI WGS metagenome assembly JYMV01 (sample SAMN03354496, study PRJNA234377) | hydrothermal vent metagenome | biome: Deep sea; feature: Hydrothermal plumes at the Eastern Lau Spreading Center, Western Pacific Ocean; material: Seawater | place: Tonga | collected 2009 | depth 2000 m m
AGGACGGAACAGGTTTGGATTTGTTGACCGGAAAATGGACGGACCTGGGCGAACAACAAAGCGCTGAGCTGCGTCTTGAATCAATGTCAAATAAACGTTTTTCCTGGCTTGCTGGTGCATACTACTATCATATGGAAGAAAGTCTTGATGGACCGGTTTTCCCAAAACCTCTTTTTTTCCACATCTACGCCGGTATACCCATGTTTCTAGCCCGAGAATATGATGGTGTAACAGTGCATCCTTATGGCGGCGGCACTACCTTAAGTGTGGGGGCTTTTACATCAGCAGATTATCATTTTAATGAAAAAATAACACTTACTGCTGGGGTGCGATATAGTCAAGATAACGTAGACTTTACCTACAGGCAGGATGGCTTACCTACGTTTGGTTATATCCACTTTCCCCCAGACCTGGATCATGATAATAAACCTGATGGCTATTTTGACAGTACTGCTAGTTGGAACGCTGTAACTCCCAATTTGAGTGTTAAGTATGCCGCCACACCGCAGACGAATCTTTTCGGTACCATATCAAAAGGATACAAAAGCGGGGGCTTTAATCTGGATTACGTATCCAGTTGGGAATCTGTAGCCATTCCCTTTAAACCGGAATTCATCACCAACTACGAATTGGGGATCAAAACCGGTAACCGTAGAAATACGATGTATTTAAATACGGCCATTTTTGTAATGGATTATATCAATATGCAGCAAGCCATTTTCCAGGATCTTTATGAGGGCTATACAATCAGTAATGCTGCCAGTGCATTGATAAAAGGTACAGAAACAGAAGTTTCCGTTCGGTTGCTGAATAATGCCTTAACAATTATGGGTGGTTTTGGTACTATCGATGCTGTTTTTAATGTGTTCCGTGATAATTATTTTAATGGCTATTGGAACGAAGGCGAAGAATATACTGACGTTAACGGGAATGGGCAGTATGATGATGAAGAACCTTTCGTTGATATGGATAGTGATTTTTCCGGAATTACGATTTCCTCATTCCCCAAATATACTTGGAATTTTTTAGCTGATTTTCGTTTACCAGTCAGTAGCAATATCATGTTTGTTTCCCAACTGCAAGCTGATTTTATCGATGAAAAACAAAGCCAATTGTCTAGCCGTGATGAATTCAATCAGTTACGTGATGATGCTCGAACACTTGTTGATGCCCGTGTTGGTTTCGAAATGGGACCCTGGAGCATATTTGCCTGGGTGAAAAATATGCTGAATGTGGAATATATCAGTTGGACAGGTCAAAACGGGTATATTGGCGTGTTGGAACAGGATTATGGATTGCCACGCCGATTCGGCCTACGAACTTCATACAGATTTTGAACTGAAAATCAAGACCTTCTTAGTGGATCAATATAATTGAATGAGGTTGTGCAGCAAGGCAATCAAGAAAAATCCTCGGAATTCTAAAAAACCGATAACGGTATAGGTGAACTCAGTTATCCCAATTCTATTGCTGGCCAGTGTAATCTACGGTCAATTTCAAACATCTAATGCCAATTATAGAGGATTTTCGAAAATTGATTGTCTTGGGCTGATTATTTACGGCATTGATGATGATAATTTATTTGATGAAATTGAAAAACTCACCCGTTCAATAGCGGCTGAAACTTTACCCCGAAAAGTAAAATTAGATTACTTTACCGAATGTCCTTTGTATCCACTATCAATAGAGTTCCATATTATCGAAAACAAGGATGGTACAGTTTCTGGTACAATTGCGGTAGGCGTTGAAGCTACATCTGAATCCACAACTATTGAGGTTCAATATCCGTCAGTTGATGAGGAAAACTGGTATTATCAGATCGGATTCATGCCCGTAATAGAGGATCAGCAAGTATTCAGTAATGCAGATAATAAATCCGTAATATTAACCGCAGGACTGCTAATACAAAAGGTATTGGACCAGTTTCTATTGCGCTGGGTTGAAAATCCATGAATTAAATAAAGCGGTTAATACTGCTGATCCATGAATAAACAATTCATTTATTTTTACTTCAAAAAACAATAGTATCTAGCTTTAAACCAATGAACAATAAATAACCTTGGGGAGGTGGACAAATGAGTGATTACATCAATATTGAAAAGACTGAATCTGTATTAAAAATAGGATTTAACCGTCCGGATAAAAAGAATGCCCTGAATGGTGCTATGTATTTTGCTGTACGGGATGCATTGATCGCTGGCGGTGATGACCCAAATGTACGGGCTGTAATAATATATGGTGCAGGTGGTGATTTTACTGCTGGAAATGATCTAAAAGAGTTTTTGGAATTTGCCTCATCTAATCAAGAGACTTTTCCGGCAAAGGAATTCCTGGATGTTCTTATTCCATATAGCAAACCTGTTATTGCTGCAGTGGATGGTTTGGCAGTAGGAATCGGTGCCACTATGACAATCCACTGTGATTTGGTATATGCCTCAGAAGAGACTAGATTTCAGATGCCTTTTGTGAATCTTGGTTTGAATCCTGAAGCAGGTTCTTCATTCGCACTGCCCCAATTGATCGGTTATCATAATGCAGCTGAGATCATACTTCTGGGTGGAATGGTTACTGCCAAGAGGGCCTATGAGATGGGCTTTGTCAACGCGGTAGTCAAGCAATCTGAATTGATGGATACAGCAATGAACGCAGCTCAGAGAATTGCTGAACTTCCACCAACACCAATACGGTTGGCAAAAAGCATGATGAAAAAGCATTTCACTGATAAGATCATGGAAACCAATGAAAAAGAATTTCGCAGTTTTGTGGGCAGATTATCCTCACCAGAAGCAGGTGAAGCGGTGCAGGCATTTATGGAAAAACGGAAACCTGATTTTTCACAATTTGAGTGAACAAATACATACCGAAATAACTGGATAATCGTTTGTTAGCGTATACTACGATTATAATGAACTGGGGTAACAACAAACCATATAATTTCAATTAAAATAGGGGACAAACATGAAACAATATCTAATGGGCATGCTGACAGGTACCATCATGGTAATATTCATTTTCTTTTTCATGGGTCAGACCAACTATAACCTGAAATCATGGGAAGCGAGACCGGAGAAATCCAATGATGAAATATTTTCACTGCTGAAGGACATTCAAGTGAATATCCAGGATGGTATAAATTGTGAGGGTGGCTATGTTGAATATGTTACCCGTGGTATAAAGGTTGATTGTGATTAATTTATGCTAATATGGTAATTACTTTGATTCATCCATTATTTTAAACGCGATTAATTATGCCAAATAAATCTGCCATCAAACTGATCACAGCAGAAATATCTGCACTCGAATCTCTTTTAAAAATAATAGATGAATCATTTGATCATGCTACGAGCCTGATAGCTAGCTGTTCGGGGAAAATAATCGTGGTCGGTATTGGTAAGTCTGGTCACGTTGGTAACAAGATGGCTGCGACCTTCGCCAGTCTGGGTACACCAGCATTTTTTCTCCATGCTGGTGATGCAGCACATGGTGATCTGGGCATGATTGCTAATGAAGATGTATGTATACTCATATCTTATAGTGGCCAGAGTGATGAATTATTGGACATCCTCAAACCCATCAGACGTATTGGTGCGGATACAGTTGCCATCACTGGAAATCCTGATTCTGCATTAGCGAAGCAGTGTGATTTCCATCTCGATATTGGCGTGCGCTCTGAAGCAGATCCTTTGGGATTAGCCCCAACGTCTAGTTCTACGGCTACCTTGGTCCTGGGAGATGCATTGGCCATCGCGGTCATGGAAACACGCGGTTTTAAAGAAGAAGATTTCGCCGTTCGTCATCCCGGCGGTGTGTTAGGGAAAAAACTATTACTCACCGTTGATCAAATATTCCATAAAGACGATGAAATTCCCTTAATTGATAAGGACATAAAAATACAGGAAGCATTATTAACCATATCGGAGAAGGGCCTTGGCTTTACCGGTGTAGTCAATGATACAGGCAGCCTTATCGGGATTATAACCGATGGCGATATTCGCAGGGGTTTTGAAAAAGGTGGTCAGGAGTTATTTAATATGACTGCGGAATATCTCATGACCGATTCCCCCAAAAGTATACCGGCCAATATATTGGCTATCAAAGCATTGGAAATCATGGAAGAACACAGCATTACCTCGCTTTTCGTGCATGAAACGGAGGACCCAGATAAACTATGCGGGGTGGTTCACATCCACGATTTACTTAATACCGGGATATAATACACGATCTCATTTTTCAACCTTATTGTCAATGATTGAATGAAATTCCATTGGCTTGATATAGCTATACTCATTACCTATTTACTATTGCTTGTTTCCATGGGTATCTATTTCTCCCGCAGAAATACCAGTACGGAAAACTATTTTGTTGGTAGCAGATCCTATTCAGGCTGGGTAATCGGTCTCAGCATGGTTGGTACTTCGATCAGTTCCGTAACATTTCTTGCCTATCCAGCTGATAGTTTTAAGACCGCCTGGCTGCGGTTCCTGCCTAATTTAATGCTGCCGGTAGTAATTATTACGACAGCCTATTTTTTCCTGCCCTTTTTCAGGCGCAATAATATTATATCAGCCTATGAGTATCTGGAAGATCGCTTTGGTCCATCGGTCAGGATATACGGTGCAGTTACTTTTTTTATTGGACAATTGGTGCGCATCAGCTTGATCCTCTACCTGCTATCGCTCATGGTCAATGAGGTTACAAATCTAAGTGTGATACAAAGTATTTTATTAGCGGGGTTCATAGTGGGTCTGTACACCATAATCGGAGGTATAGAAGCGGTAATCTGGACGGATGTCATCCAGACATTCACACTGCTCTCAGGCGGCGTGATCTGCCTAGTTGTAATTATTCACCAGCTTCCAGGCGGCCTCAGTCAGATAATGGATGTAGCCATTGCTAATAATAAATTGACCTTCTCAGAATTGAAAAATGGAATACTGCAACCTGTATCATGGGGAATTTCACTGGCAGATAAAACCGGGATTATGATGCTATTATTGGGACTGTCATGGTTCTTTCAGGAATATGTTACGAACCAGAATATGATCCAGCGCTATGCAGCTGCAAAAAATGTGCAAGAAGCCCGCAAAGCAATGTACATATCATCGATCAACATACCCATATGGGCGTTCTTCATGTTCCTTGGTACAGCTTTATACGTATTCTTTCAGGTGTTTCCAACAACTGCAGCAGCTGAAATGCTGGATGGCACACAGAAAGCAGAGGATATTTTGCCCTATTTTATCATGCATAATCTTCCACCCGGTGTAGCAGGTCTGATCATTGCCGCTGCCATTGCTGCTGCCATGTCTTCCCTCGACTCCAGTATTAATGCCATGGCAACGGTGGGCGTCCATGATATTTACCGTCGCCACTGGGTAAAAGACCGCGAAGATAAACATTATCTACATGTGGCCTGGTGCTTGGCGACGGCTGTAACAATCGCAATGATTATTGGTGCCTATATTTTAACCCAGGCGCAAACAAAAACGCTGCAGGACACATATAATACTGTCGGTTCAGTAGTGATGGGTGGTGTGCTGGGATTGTATCTTTTGGGTTTTTGTACTCGTCGCGGTGGCGCAAAAGCTGTTTGGTTTGCCGTTGTATTGACAGTGCTGTTTTCCTTATGGACCGTGTTAGCTAAACAGGGTCTCCTTCCTGCTTGGCTGCATGTACCTTTTGATTTATACTACACAGGTATCATTGGACAGATTGTTATGTTTGCTGGTATTTTTACTGCAGCCCTTTTGTTGTCTAATGGGAAAAAACCATTGCCTAATCTCACCCTTTGGACACAAAGTAAATAATGAAAATTGGGAAATTGCTATTTGCGTGAATAGAGTGTAAGATTATTAAAACGTATTGCTACAGGAATTAATCAGGTTTGTTTAGTGTATTTCTAGATTGGGTCTTCATAGAAGATAATAGCAGGGAACTGAATCAGTTTATTACTGCCATGAATAAAATAAGGAAAGATCTTTACTTCACAATTCTGGTTCCGGCAAAATCCCGATTCACTAGACGATTGGATCAGTTTGATAATGTAGAGTATGTCCAGGATGTGGAAAATAGATTTGAGGAACCCGGCAAGGAAATTTCTGCCATGCCCTATATCAGTAAATATATTTACAACAAACTAAACAAACTGCAAAAAGACAACCAAACTGCTTTATCATCGAAAGATAAACGTGTGCTGAAATTGATCGAAGAGATGCGCGATTCAGTATATATGACGGAACGATGGGCCACAACCTACAATCCAGCAAATTTTCTACCTGTAGATAAGGACGGGGAAAAACCACGTTTGTTTTGGAGAGACTGGGATGTGGATTTAATTTTGTCTTTTCATCCAGCAATTATTCTGAATCACCTGGACCATTTCAAAAACAATACTAACATGGAGCCCAAGCTCATTAGTCTCTGCAGCGAAAAATATTGGCAAGTCATCAAAAAATGGGATGGTCATCTTGCCATCCCGCTTAGTCTTCATAGCAAGGATCATTGTATGCTGGTCGTTGAAAATAATGCTATAGCAATTGAAATATTTTCAACCGTAATTGATGGGCAGGAAAAAGAATTGTTGCAGCACTTTGTTAATTGCCTGGACATATTAAATTTTGATTGGGGGGAAGAGACTACGCTTAATCGATTGGATAACGCTATCACCACAGCACTGGAATCGCAAAAGCCGCTGCGGAAGATCAATCGCTCCTACCAAAGAATGCGCAATATTATTCGCCGAAGAGGTACGGTAACTAAAAGAGAATTAATTAACCAGATGGAATGGGGTAAAGCATCGAATTTTCAACCTTACAGGAACAAGCTGAGAACTGAAAAAAATGTACGATTTGTTGCAAATCATACCTATGAATGGATACAATAGAGTACTAAGAATTAACTGTACTGATAAAGACTTTGACTTATAATATTATAAAAGTAGTTATTTCTGCGATCCTGATTGCCTTGATTTCAGAGGTAGCCAAGCGCAGCTCATTTTTCGGGGCAATACTGGCTTCCATACCACTTGTTTCCGTGATGGCAATGATTTGGTTATATATCGATACCCATGATTCAGCTCAAGTCGTCCAATTATCAAGAAGCATATTTTGGCTGGTACTTCCATCATTGGTCTTATTCATCACTTTTCCTTTATTGATTAGACTGCAATTACCTTTCTATAATGCATTGGGTACGGCGGTCATACTCATGGTAATCACCTATTTCATTGCCATTAATATTTTGGAAAAATTTGGTATTAATCTCTAGTATAGGTTCCTAAACATTCTTAATTATATCTTGTGTGAGTTGTGATTGCAGTGCGGTCACTATTAACAACTAAAATAATATGAATAAAAACATAGGGAAATTTATCAGGGTCATGATCTTGGCCACCTGGGCCATCTTATTTGGTCAATTACTGAACAGGGATTACTTCGTTAAGACACTTGATATCCGGGAAACACAAGCTATCCAGCGTGGGCGGGAAGAATCATTTCTGGGAATATATTTTAAGCAAGAGCGGATCGGGTATGTGAAAAATCGTATGGTTGGAAAAGATGATGGTGGAGCAGTCCTATATCAGGATGCCGTTTTGCATTTAAATATTCTGGAAACAACCTATCCCGTGAGCATGCATCTTCAGGCCGAACTTACCAAGGGCTCATTGCTGGAGAATTTTCGCTTCAGTCTATCCTCACCATTCTATGAATTAAATGCCAACGGAGCTGTCCATGATAATGAAGTGCATTTTACTATGAATACTGGGAAGGATGAAGTGTCGGACATGATACAGCTCAATGAACCGCCATTCATATCAACCAATATGCGCAGTTACCTCTTGCAGAATGATCTGAAAGAAGGTGAGAAGTTCAAGATACCCTATTTTGATCCTGTGACCATGTCTGGGAAAGAATCCATTATTGAGTACAAGGGGTTTAAAAAAGAATTGATTTATGAACAGGGACGCATTTATAAGCTGCATCATTTCGTAGAGATAATTTCGGGCATACGGATCAATTTTTATCTTGATGAGAAAGGTAAAGTAATAAAGGAGACATCACCAGCTGGTTTTGTATTTATATCCGAGCCGGAGTTTCGTGCTACAGATATTGTATACAAGGGTACTGAAGTATTAAGCAGTGTTTCTATACCGGCAATTGGTAGGTTGCCTGATATTTCTGAATTATCCAGTATACGTTACAGATTGAAAATCCCAGAAGATACAACCTTTGATTTGGATCAGGATCGGCAGACATATCAGGATAATATCTTGGTCATCAATAAAGAAAATGTACCGTCGGCAAGTCTCGCGGCTTGCCCTGGAAATGATAACGAATTGCGGTCTACTGCATATATTCAATCAGATAGTCCATTTATTATGAAGCAGGCAGAATCGATTGTAAAAAGTGTTACCAATGACCTTGAAAAAGTGATGGCCTTGGCAAAATGGGTCTATGCAAACCTGGAAAAAAAGCCCGTATTAAGTATTCCCGATGCAGTATCCACATTACGATCAAAAGTGGGAGACTGTAATGAACATGCTGCCCTTTTTGCTGCATTGTCCAGAAGCTTATCGATTCCCACTCGAGTTGTTGCCGGTGTTACGTACCATGAAGGCATGTTTTATTACCATGCCTGGAACGAAGTTTGCCTGGGCGGGGAATGGATCAGTCTTGATACAACGAAGAATCAGTTACCGGCGGATTTAACCCACATCAAGTTTGTTCAAGGTGAAACGAATGAACAGATCAAAATTGGTGCTTTACTGGGGAGATTAAAAATTGAAGTATTGGGAGAAAATAGTTGAACGGCGAGAAATTACCAGAGGCCAGAATTATAATCGAAAATTTGGTGAAAAAATACGGCACCTTTACAGCGGTTGATAACATTAGTTTAAAGGTACAGCCGGGGCAGATCTTTGGTTTCCTGGGACCCAATGGTGCAGGCAAAACAACGACCATCAAATTGCTGGCTGGCCTATTAAAGCCGAACGCCGGCAGCATAATTATCAATGGTTACAATTTAGCTGAAGACCCGGTTAATTGTAAATTACATACAGGTCATATCCCTGACCGGCCTTTCCTGTACGAAAAATTGACCGGAAACGAATTTCTAAAATTTATCGCTAGCCTGTACAGTTTGTCGCCTGAAAAGTATGAAAAGAACGTTCCCCGCTTTTTAGATTTATTTGATCTTGCTGATTGGCAGGATCACCTGATTGAGAGCTATTCACACGGTATGCGTCAGAAGTTAATCATGACCTCTGTTTTCATGCTGGAAACTCCTACGATCATTGTTGATGAGCCAATGGTGGGCCTGGATCCAAAAAGTGCAAGAATTGTTAAGGAATTGTTCAAAAATCATGCCCGAACTGGCGGTTCTATATTTTTATCAACCCATTCTATGGAAATTGCTGAAGAACTTTGTGGACAGATCGCAATCATTCTTCGTGGCAGGATAAAGGCTGTTGGAGATATGGAATCCTTGAGACAAGAAGCCAGTCTCGAAACGAGTGATCTGGAAGAGGTATTCCTGGAATTGACAGAAACGGAAGAACTCACAGAAGTGATCTCAGCGTTAAAGAACATGGACTAGGTACATGTCTGCTTTGCAATACGGAATCCGCAGGACCTTGCTAATGCCAATGCTGCTATCTGCAAAAAATCGCTTTTTTCCACCAGGATCATTACCAATAAAAACAATGGGTGTAGGAATATTCTGTCTGGTATTATGCACAGTTATTTTCAATGTAGCACTTAGGGTAATTACCTATTTCCATGAGCAGGATGAGCTTGGCGTTATTTTGAGTCTCAAGATATTCCAGATGGCTTGGATACTGATCTTTGCCATGTTGATCTTTTCCTGTATGGTCTCCGCTGTATCCTCTGTATATCTTTCCCAGGATAACGAAATCGTATTTTCGGCGCCGATCACAACACCTGAACTTTATTTTATGCGCTATATATCCAATACCATATATACATCATGGATGATGATTGTTTTTTCAATACCTATATTTGCATCCTATGGAATAGTGTTTCACACACCGCCGCTTTATTGGCTGCTGATGGTGCTCACGTTAGTATCAATGGCTTGCAGCGCAACCTGCTTTGGTCTACTGCTGACCGTTATTCTTATTAATCTTTTTCCCGCCCGGCACACAAAAGATATAATTCTTTATCTCTCCCTATGCTTTGGCGTATTGATTATTTTTTTAATACGCCTGTTACAACCGGAAAATATGGTTAACCCTGAGGAATATGGAAACCTTATCGAATATCTTTCTACCATATCAAAACCAGCCGCACCATATATACCTGCTGGCTGGGCTGCAAATTTCCTTTCCCTTTATCTATTGGACCTGGAAATAGACTGGTTGTTACTGAGTTTATTGCTACTCACGCCTTTTGCGCTTTATTTCTTGGGAGAAGGGGCTATGAAGCTGTGGTTTTTTCCAGGTTACTCAAAATCCCAGGAATCATTTGGTGGTCACCACAAATTTGGGAATAGAAGAAAATTCAAATCAGGTACCTGGCAATGGGTTTTTAGTAAAGAAGCCAAGATCTTTGCCCGGGACTCGGTCGAATGGTCGCAGTTATTCATGATCGCTGCGCTGGTAGTGA
>JYMV01017582.1_pt1 | contig 10622 bp, 6 predicted proteins | sample 338911 | NCBI WGS metagenome assembly JYMV01 (sample SAMN03354496, study PRJNA234377) | hydrothermal vent metagenome | biome: Deep sea; feature: Hydrothermal plumes at the Eastern Lau Spreading Center, Western Pacific Ocean; material: Seawater | place: Tonga | collected 2009 | depth 2000 m m
CAGATTAGTGACTGGGATGATTCAGAGAGGGCGCTGTATGCCAGTGATGGTAGTTCTCGTGCAATTTCCTGGGCTCCCGATTCAATTCACCTGGTAGGAGGTGGTGGAAGTGACGTGATTCTCTACACCTCAGGCGGGACTACGGTTTCGACGCTGTATTCATTCACTGATGAGTATGTGAGGTCATTGGCGTTCTCTCCAAACGGTTCCTATCTCGCAGCAGGCGCCTACTTCAACGGTGACGACAATCACTCTCAGATTGTGGTTTTACTGATGGACTGGCCAACCAAGTCGGCCACCCTTCTTGCGAATCTCAGCAGTTATCACTTTGATGATGTGCCCAGTGTCACTTGGTCATCAAACGGCTCCTACCTGTTCACAGGTAGTGGTGAGGGGCAACTCCGACAATTCTCTGCCAATGACAACTGGTCAATGGTCAGGAACTACTCCTACGACCCTGGGGATACTGTCTGGAGCATTGATGCTAGCCCTGATAATCGTCTAATCGCCGGTTTAGCAGCTGGTGGAGAATTGAAAGTCTTTTGGACTAACAACGGTACAAAATACATGGAATTCGCCAATCATACTGGCTCCCATGCTCTTGGAGTAACTTTCAGTCCAGACGGTCGCTGGTTACTGACTGGTGGGTTTGATAATCGAGTCAATGTTTACAATGTCACCAACGCATCGCATGTAACTGGTTTCTTCGACACCTCATCTCGAGATGTATATTCGATTTCATTCTCCCCCAACGGCGCATTCTTCGTTGTTGGGGGTGGAGATGACGAGGCGCGTATCTATTTGAGCCCTGATAATCAAGGAAACATCAGCAACTATTCTTCCATTGCCCAGTTTGGTTCGTTTGGATCGGGCAACAGCCGTGGCGTCAGGGCTATCGTATGGTCACCTGATGGCGATAAGGTCGCAGTCGGACAGCAGCGCGGTCGAACAACTGTCTACATCCTGCCTGAAGGCTTCCTGCGCATGAAAGGGGATGTCACATCTGAGTTGATGCTCAATCGCTGGCGCTCCAACTGGCCGGGTGACGGCCGCCCTCTTTCGCACGGAAACATGACCTCATTACAGGTTACGCAGGCGCTGTGCAATGGCGAGGATTATGTTGCCAACATGATGCATGGGGCCCCACACCACATTGCCACGCCTCAGACGAACTGGAGTGTATCTGGCCTACTAAACTGCACACTGACTAGCAGAGAGTTGCTTGAGTTGCCGGTTGGAAGAATGCCGGCGGCGCTGTTTGTCAAGGAGAACGGAACCGTTCGGACTTGCTTGGAAACCATAGGGGGACTTTCGATGGCCCAATTACGGTGGATTTTCTCTAATGCAGACCGCTCCACTCTGGCTCAGACTGGCTGGGCTCCGGGAATGGACCTAGGTTCAGTCCTAATAAATGACGACGGTGACGGGAAACGAGAATGGAGCGACCTTCACCCCTCCTGCCCTGGTGAGGACCTCCATGTTACCGGGCGATGGGACAACCGCTCGGTTCCAATGATGATGGAGCGATTGTTGACTTGTAGCGACTGTCAATTTTCCGAGGGTTTCTATTCAGGGTCCAATGAGAGATTCCGCTTTGAAGAGGAATCTCGCGCTGACATCATCCTCACAGTCACTCAATATGACGAGGTTCTCGGATTCACCGAGTTGATGGCGGTAAATTCCTCTAGTGAAGGACTTTGGATGGTCCCCATCGCAGACAACTGGACGCATGGTGTTGCCGATCACATCGCGGCTGGAGGCGAAGTCGTCCTGCCCTCCTACGAGAATAGTTCGAATGGAACTTGGCCTGTGCAAGATGACTACATGTTCGTAATCAACAATGAGCAACTTGCTGACCGCCTCAACTTACTCGATTGGATGCTCACGGATTCTGCACAGGCCCAGTGGGATGACATCGGATTCGTACGCATGAGCCTACTCGACCGTGTCTACGCATGGGCGAGGATTGGAATCGATATGAAACACCTGCTACCAGACGCAGACCAAGACGGTGTTTGGAACGGTGAGGATGAATGTCCCGATACTTTGGTCGGTTGGACGGCAGACGAATTTGGCTGCGCGGAGTACCAAAAGGACGACGATGGAGATGGCATATTCAATGACGAGGATGACTGCGATGATGTTGCTGGCCTTTCTTTCTGGCCACTGCGGGGTTGTCCCGACTCCGACGGCGATGGCTGGATGAACAGCGTCGACATGTTCCCTGAAGAATCGAGCCAATGGTCCGACTTGGACGGCGACGGTTTCGGAGACAACTCAAGTGGCTTTGAAGCCGATGAATGCCCAAGTGTTCCGGGCTTTTCGACTCAGGACCGATTTGGGTGTCCAGACACCGACGGTGACGGCTGGTCGGACGAAGATGGAGACTGGACGATAGAAGATGGTGCCGATGAATTCCCCCTCGACCCAAAACAGTGGATCGACACGGACGGTGATGGTTGGGGTGACAACCATTCCTTCCAACTGGACTCGGACGGGCTGAGAGTCGATGTCGAAGGTGACGCACTCCCAGAAGACCCCACTCAGTGGCGGGATGCCGACGGAGATGGATTTGGGGATAATTCAGGGGGAGATACTCCTGATGACTGCCCCATTGCAGCCGGTCTTTCATTCAGGGACAGAATGGGTTGCCCCGACCGTGACTTTGACGGCTGGTCTGACGATGCAGACGCCTTTCCCGACGAGGTTACACAGTGGTCTGACGGCGACGACGACGGCTACGGCGACAATTGGAACGGCGCCTCTCCTGATGCGTGCATTGAAACGCCTTACGACGAGCGCATGGATGTCAATTCAAATGGTTGTGGGCCATCTGAAAGAGATAGCGACATAGATGGCATTGTCGATTCAAATGACCTCTGCCCATACACCCCCATCGAGGATGCCCCATGGGTCCACCCGAACGGTTGCGCAGAATCAGAAACCGACACCGACGAAGATGGCGTGATGAACCCAGTCGACGGCCCTAATGGGATATTCAAGCTCGAGCCAAGCCAGTGGGCTGACAGTGACGGTGATGGTTACGGAGACAACTCTTCTGGTGTTGATGGAGATGCATGCCCGAACTACTCGGGTACTTCAATTTGGGACCGGGCAGGATGTCTCGACCAAGACTCAGATGGCTACAGCGACCCAGACAATGACTGGCTTCCGAGCCAGGGCGCTGACGCATGGGCTACCGAGCCGACCCAGTGGTCAGACTTTGACGGCGACGGCTATTACGACAACTACGGCGACCCGGCTTGGATTGCCAGCCGTAAACCTGAATGGCCCGGCCAATATCTTGAGGGTGCCAAATATTCTGACGCATGCCCTACGGAGGCTTCACCGTTTGCCGACCCGCCGGGCTGTCCGCCTTACGGTTCTGGTGCCGGTGGGCCAAATTATGACGGAGGTTCGTCATCAAGTGGTAGGTTGCCCGTGGGACTCATCGCCATCGGCGTGGTCGTAGTCCTGACAATCTGTGCGCTTGTTGGGGCGATTGTCATGAAACAGCGCAAGCCGAAGAAGACTAGAGGACAGCTTGAGCAGGCGCTTCATGTAGTCGATACCGCTGCTGGCGAATGGGCTGATGGTCAGCGGGCTGGTGAACACTCTCCATCGGATCCGCCTCCTTGGGAATCAGAGGGAGAGGTGGGAGATGACGGCGTCGAGTGGCTTGAATGGCCCGTCGATAGCGATCGTTGGTGGTTCCGCAATGAAGAGGGCCATTTCGACGAATGGGTAGAATGAGAACGGCTATGCAGCCGACCTCAGTCGCCATGCTATGAACATCGATAGCGTCGGCGTCTTAGGCGCCGGTCAAATGGGCAATGGGATTGCACAGGTTGCAGCGTGTGCCGGGTTTCAGGTGACCATGGTCGACATCGAACAGGATTATGTCGACAAAGGCCTCGCCGCAATCGAGCGCTCACTCGGTAAGCTGGTTGCCAAGCAGAGAATGTCTGAGCAAGATGCAGCATCGGCATTGGCTCGAGTTTCTATTTCCACCGACAAGTCAGCCGTTGCCGACTCTGATTTGGTCGTCGAGGCGATTCCAGAGATCCCCGACCTCAAGTTCTCCACCTTCGCTGAGTTGGATGGCATCTGCAAGCCATCGACAATCCTCGCCAGCAACACAAGCAGTATCAGCATCAATGAGATTGCAGCAGCTACCTCTCGCCCGGAGAGAGTCATCGGTATGCACTTCATGAATCCAGTGCCAATCATGAAACTGGTGGAGATCATCAACGGCTCGGAAACTGCTTCAGAGGTCTCCGACGCGGTAGTCGCCGCGGCAGAGAAAATGGGCAAGGTCGCGCTATGCTGCAATGACTCTCCCGGCTTCATCTCAAATCGACTTCTCTGTCCGATGCTCAATGAGGCAATACTTGCCCTGCAGGAAGGGGTCGCTGAGGTGGATGCAATTGACGGGATAATGAAATTAGGAATGAACCACCCAATCGGACCTCTCGCCCTCTCCGATTTGATTGGTCTTGATACCGTACTCCACATCATGAATGTCCTGAACGAAGGGTTCGGTGACGACAAATACGCACCCGCCAAACTCCTTGAGGAGATGGTCGCTGAGGGGAAACTCGGAAGAAAGAGCGGACAAGGCTTCTACGACTACTCCTGAGGCCCTCCCTCCAACAGGCTCCACCATGGAAGTAGGTAATGCTGATAAGACCGGATGATTGGGTAGAGGTAGGGATTGAGATGCCGGGCACGAACAGAGTCGAGATTCGGACTTTGAAGGTAGGGCGATATGTCGCTCTTGATGACAACGCGTACAAGATCTTGAGCATCTCGAAATCGAAGCCGGGCAAGCACGGTAGCGCCAAGGCGCGCATCGAACTTGAAGACCTGTTCAGCGGCCGGAAGACGAGTCATGTCGGCACTGTCACAGACAACATCTATGTCCCGATGATCGAGAAGGGTTCGGCAACCGTCACCCACATCACCGGTCAGGAGGTTCACGCGATGGACGCCAAGACCTTCGATATGATGGTGCTCCCACTCGATGAGGGGCTGAACATCGTCGCTGGCGGCGAAATCATGTGGATGGAAGCGCTGGGTCGCTACAAAATCATCCGTGACCACTGAGGCGGCTCGGCTCGCCGACTCTGCGTCTTTCGGCGCAATCGTATTGTAGAGAAGCCGGGCGTGACCCACCTGCCCTAAGGGGCAGGTGAGTCCATGGGGGTGAAGCGTTCTGCCTACCGTCAGCCGGTCACGGCGGACGGATTGAAAGCGATTGAGGACGGCACTCTGACTTGGCTTGACCAAGACATGTACAAGAATCTGAACACCGGTCTGCTTGAACAATACTTGGAAGAAAAGAACCTAGAAGAGGCGTTTGAAGTCAGCCACTGGTCGCTTGGAAAGGTCATCATCGGAATTCTCATCGGGGCAGTTTTCAGCGGCGTAACCGCTTACATCGGACTGAAGATAGGCTTGGCTGTCTCAGCGGCCTGGTACATCGCCTATCTGTTCGGAATGGCGATGCGTTGGTCCCCCTCGGAAGTCAACATCGCGACCAGCGCTACAACAGGAGCGACACACGCATCGACCGGCTTCATATTCACCTTCCCAGCGATTTTCCTTCTCGCCTCCAGTCCTAATTACGAAGTGGCTGGAGGGCACCTGATCAACAATGTTGACACCTTCCAACTAGCCTTCATCGGCATCATCGCGTCGATGTTCGCCGGCTTCCTCGGCGTGATGTATTTCATCATCTTCAGACGGGTTTGGCTGGTTGAAGACCCACTGCCGATGCCCGGTTTCGAAGCGACTCTGGTCCTACTGGACATCGCCTGTGACGTATCGACCGGTGCAGCGGAACAAGCCAAGGACTCGCTCGCCACCGTAGGTCTCTCAACAGTCGCAACAATGGTTTTCATGTTCCTGATTGACTATCCCCTCTCTTGGAAGCGCCACATGGACGGCGTTTCCGCATCTATCATGGATGTAATAGCACAGAAACTTTCCTTTGCCAAGACCGGCTTCGCGTCAATCTTCAGCCACCATGCGGTTCACCAGCCTGCCGGAGTACAGACGGTGGTAGGCGAGCACGGAACTTGGGAAGGGGTTTCCAAGGGAGTGACCTACTACGAAGAGGGGAGCATGAATCCCTTCATGTACACCTATCTGGGTGTCGAACTCTCACCCACCCTCTTCGCCATTGGCTGGTTCATGCGGTTGCGCGTCGCAGTCCTCGTCAACTTGGGGACCCTTGTCGCTTGGTTCTATCTTGTGCCACTTGCTGTGATGCTCGATGTCCCAGTCTACATCGCCAGCATGGGTGATTACTACCTGCTTTCAGACATCGGAGACCCATCGACTCAACCCTACAGTCCGTTTGTGCAGATGACGGTATATGGGACTCTCATTAGGGTCGTAGCGATCGGTGCCATACTCGGCGGTGGCTTCCTCGGACTTGTCAAGATGGCACCAACCTTCGTCGGAATTTTCGGTGATATCCGCAAAGCGTTCCGAGGCGAACAAGGAGAGGAGTACATCGAAGGGAAGGGGTGGTACGAATGGCCGCTCTACCACCTGCCTATTTTCATTCTCATAGCCATAGTCGCTATGACGGCCATCTTCTGGATTGGCGGCTTCCCGTTGATTCCAAGCATTCTTTTCGCCATCATCGTCGGGATTGCCACCTTCCTCCTCGGCGCCATCGCAGTCCGCGTCATGGGTGAAACCGGAATCGAGCCGGTCAGCGGAACTTCATTCATCGTTCTTCTCGGCCTACTCGGGCTTTTCCTGAACATGCGTGACACCCTAGGCCTCACCAAGGAGGAGGCGATTCTGATGGGTCTTGTCGGGACTACCGTCTTTGGCTCGGCGATATCGATGTCGGGAACGGTTGTTGGTGACTACAAGAACAGCCTCTACATCGGTAACCGGCCCTACCACATCTCGAAGGGGAACATCATGGGGGTGGTTCCTGGAGCCATTCTCGGAGCTGGCGTAGCAATCTTCCTCTCCATGATGCTGGCGAGTGGCAAGATTGACCTGCTCGCCCCTCAGGCAAACGCTTTCGCTACCTTCACGATTCTTCTCGCCGAAAACGAAGGTAATCTGCAGGCTCTCGCACTCGGCTTTGCACTAGGCTGCTTTGTTGAGTGGGCGACTGGAATGGGCACCTCATTCGGCCTCGGCATGTATCTGCCGACTCTAGCCACCTTCCCGATGCTCATCGGAGGCGGGTTCCGCGACTGGTGGGAGGCGAAGCGGCTCAAACCCAAGGTAGAGAAGATTCGCGAGAAGGAGGGCAACAAGGAGGCCGAGCGGGCGCGGGCAATCATGCTGTTAGGCACCTTCATGCTTGCAGCGGGAATGTTGACCGGCGAGGCGTTCCTCGGAGTGGAGAGTGCAATCTTCGCGGTCGTCGACGAATTGCCAACAGGTGACCTGGTAGAACTCACAAGTGATGGAACGCCTGTGTTCGGTCCAGATGGAGAGCCTCTGATGGAAGCCGTCGTGATGGGCGATCTGTCGTGGTACCCATATGCGCGGTTTGGCGCCTTCGTGATGCTGAATGTGCTGTTAGCAGGGGCAATCTACGGCCTCTTCCGGAAGGCGGGAATCATAGGTCCGAAGGATCAGTTGATGGAAGCAGAACTTGGGTGAGGTTGGGGCGCGTGGCGAACAGCTCGCCCCCGAACTACGCATGGTTCATACTCGGTGCTGCAGTGATTGCCGTGTCCAGTGCAGGTGCAGTCTTCCAACTCATCGATGAGGTTCCACCGATTCTGCGTGCATCCTGGCGGCTCCAGGCGACGGCGCTCCTCTTGCTCCCTCCGTTCATCCTTCAATTCTCAAAGATGAGAAGGGATTCTCCAGATGATTTTGCTCGCCTATGGGAAAAGCGAGTAGTTCTCGCAATCGTGGGCTCAGGCCTCTGTCTGTGGATTCACTTCGGTAGTTGGGTTTGGTCCCTCGACCACACCTCCCTGACCCACAGCCTCCTGTTCGTCACTGCCCATCCACTGGTCATTGTGGCGGGGCTCTATCTGATGGGGCACAGTATCAACAGAAAGCAGACTACAGGGGCGATTGTAGGGTTCCTAGGGGCGGCAATCACCCTCCTAGGAGTGACTACAGAGGGTGATGTGACCCTGATTGGAGATGCGGCTGCCTTCATCGGGGCGATTGCAATCGTCGGATATCTCGTCGCTGGCCGCTTTCTCAGAGAATGGATGCCCCTCTTCGTCTACGCCTTTCCCGTGACTTTGATTGCAGCAACTCTGCTCGCATTCTCTTCAATGGTCCTTGAAGGAACCACTTTTTCGGGGCTCCCGTCCAACTCCTCGCTCATCGGCTGGGGCGACCTCATCTATCTGCCGGCAATCGCCTACCTCGCCTTCGGACCCGGGCTGGTTGGCCACACCGGCATCAACTCGGTTCTCCGCTGGTTCCCGCCGATTATCATCTCGGTTGCTGTTCTCTTCGAGCCCCTCATCGGCTCACTCATCGGATGGCTTCTCGGGACCGCCGTCGCACCGGGCCTGTTCACTCTACTCGGCGGACCGTTCCTCATCGCAGGAGTCATATTGGTGACGCTCGGCCTCTCCGAGAGTGGGGGCGATGTCCCTGAACCAATTGAGGAGGAATGATGTTGCAACACACGATTCTGATAACCAACGACGACGGCGTCGAGGCGCAGGGCTTAGCCGAGTTGGTCAAGGGACTCCACGATGCCGGATATCCACTGATAATCTGTGCTCCAGACCGTGAGCGTTCCGCTTCAACCATGCACTTGACGCTACACAAACTTCTGAGGCTTCGAGAGCGAAACGACTTGCTCTCTCGGTATGGCATCGATGACACAGGTTCACCAATTTGGATTTTCGATGTATCGGGCTACCCCGCTGACTGCATCCTCTCAGCAATCGGAGGAGGATTGCCAGACCACTTGCCAAAGCCTTCACTCTGCATCAGTGGAATCAATCGCGGCCCCAACATGTCCGTCGATGTTCTCCATTCTGGGACGATAGGCGGAGCGAGACAGGCTGCGACTGCAGGATTACCTGCGATTTCAACAAGTCTTGACAGCTTTGAGTCAGCCGATTTCCAAGTAGCCGTAGAAGCGACTCTGGAGTTGGTTGGTCGACTGTGCAATATCATCCCAGTCGAGCCGAGTAACCTCGGCCGTGTTCACGGCAGTTCATTGAAATCGAATGGTGACAGTGACTCAGACTTGCTACGAACGGCCATTAACTATGGAGACGTGTTCCTGAACCTCAATGTGCCAGTGGATTGGGCTGGGGGGTTTTCCTCCACCCATTTAGGAGGCCGTTGGTACAGGGAGCACATCAGAATCGTCGACCAAAAGGAGGGGGAGTGGATGATAAAACTCGGCTCGGAACACATCGAAGACGATCCTCTCGAGCACAGCGACACCCTCTGCGTCAGCCTTGGGCGGGCAAGCGTCTCCACTCTCGGCACATGGCCGCAGGGACACCCACTTTCTGTATCCGATGAGGTTCTCTCTCGGACAATCACAGCTGATGGGCTACCCGAATGGCTCCTGTAGATGGATTAGCCATCTGTTCTATAGAATCGAATTGAGCGATTTAGGCTCTTCTCAATGGTTGAAAACTCTCAGATGTTGATTGACGCGCCTTCGTCTAGCAGATGGTGGGCGATTCCGATTGCAATGTGGCCTTGAATCCACTTCGGTCCCAATGAGCGGCCTTCCATCGATTGTGCAAGGAGAGAATCCTCCGCATCAGTGAACGGCTGGTCATCAGAAAGGAAGAATCCCATTCTTTCCGGCAATTCGGCCTCAGCCTCCCCTTCGAGGGAGATGGCATCCGCGTCGAGCTTTACCATCGTTACATTCTCACGGCTCCACTCAGCAATGGTCGTTGAGATGTCACCACCGGAGTGCCAGAGACCCGGCCAAATCTCAACCAACTGCCCGATTGCTGGGACTGGATGTTGAAGCACCTTGTTCACCTGACCTGCGATGGCTCTCTCATCGCTGTGCAGCCCTTGCAGACGAGAGCCGTCAAACCAGATTCGTCGAGCAGGCCCCGGGCCGCCCATTAGGTGCAGGGTGATGTGGCTGTCGTGCCGTATTCCATGTGAGAGGAAGAGAGCGGAGTTCACAGCCCGCATTAGGACATCCATCCTTCCAGCCCCGCCGGCGAGGTCATTCAGACGGATTTTCCCTGAACTTGGGGCTCGGTGACCAACTATTGCAAACCGTCTTTCCATTAGGCAAGCCACCTACATTGGTAGGTCAACATCGTCGACATCAGTCATCATTTGCTTCATCTGCTTGCGGAGTTGACGGTTTCCTTTAATCCCCTTCATCATCTTTCGAGAGCGGTTCCACTGAGTTATCAGATCTCGAACATCCTTCTCGGTGACCCCTGAGCCGCGGGCTACTCGACGAATCCGTTCCTGTTTCAGAATCGTCGGCTCATTCTTCTCCTGTGCGGTCATGCTGTCCATGATCACTCTGAACTTCTCAAGGTTGTCCTGCATCTCCTCTTTCTGCTTGGTTGACATGTTGCCCATGCCTCCGAACATTCCCATAGGCATGTGTGAGAGAATCTTGTCGACGGTTCCAATCTTGGACATCATCTCCATCTGCTTGTACA
>JYMV01019372.1_pt1 | contig 10622 bp, 10 predicted proteins | sample 338911 | NCBI WGS metagenome assembly JYMV01 (sample SAMN03354496, study PRJNA234377) | hydrothermal vent metagenome | biome: Deep sea; feature: Hydrothermal plumes at the Eastern Lau Spreading Center, Western Pacific Ocean; material: Seawater | place: Tonga | collected 2009 | depth 2000 m m
CCAATAAATCAGAACAGCGGCGTTTTGGCATAACCCCGCGTTTGACAGTTCCATTCGTTGAGGTCGGCAACCGTGCCCAAATTAAGGTACTGATGTTAAAAGGCGAAGATTACATGGGGGATTATAATGTAGTCCCAGCTCCCAGTGAGCAACTCGGTTAGGAGAGTAATTTTGCTATTCTCCCAGACAGAACAGTTGTCTTAGACATTGATGTTGAGATTGTGAACCATGTTAATTTCGTATCGAGGTAATTGACTTGTCTGTTGTTATTGTGTACCCGCCTGATCCTCCATATGGGATTAATGTCAGAAAACATATACCATTCAAGCAGAGAACACGCAGCATCTAGCAGGAATCCTTTAAATTCCTTCAATAGCTAGTTGGGAATCAGATAAAGCACTCATTGTAGTTTGCCTTTAGTAAAAGCTTATTCACCATATAATTGCACAATCCTTGTGCGACAAAACAGGGCATAAATTTTGAATCCTCTGGTATCTTAGAGTGCTATAATTTCAATGTTATCCAATCAACCTTATAAGGAAAAGGATTTTATGATACCCACCTTTTTTGTTTCTCTCAGCTTGATCACTCAGACCGACGAGACATATAACAAGGAAAAGCGTAATCCGAAAAATGACACCAAAAAGAAAACCAGATTTAATTCTGCAGCCGAGCGAGCAAAACCGTTATTGAATGCGGAGTTCGTATTTTAGCCTAGTGTTTTCCCCCAAGTGGCAAGGGCATAGAATTTGATGAATTTCCAAAATGCGACTTCCTAAATCCAAAAGAGGCCCGACAGTTGCTTGGTGACTACAAAATCGATGTTACTTTTTACACTAAGGAATATGGGGTCGTCGAAAAGCCAACCGACTCAGGACGCTACGGTGCTGTGGTGAAAATCACGGCCGAAGATGGACATGAGTACGTTCGCTTTCGAACACTCTACAAAACCAAACATCGTATGATGCTTTCTTTCAACAACCCACTTGATGGTGAACTCATGTTCCCTTCTGCCATAGGAGTAGAAGAATTGATATGGCACAATCAGCGACAAAGTGTAAACGACTACGTTGGATTCGCTATTGAACGCGATATCCAAAGGTCTCACGATTTTGCAATCCTGCTAGCGGGTGTGAGCGAAATGAGTCCACAGCAGGAGGCCGTGTCACAATTAGAAAGTGCTATCACTAAGGACAGACAGTGGTGGTTAAGGCTAAAACGAAAACTCAATGGTAATGCAGAGCGATTTGCTGAGCTTACTGCAGCCCCATTGTCCATTAACGGGTTGAATGCACCCGTTTTGCGAGAAGGTACTGAGGAAGAGGCGGGGATGAAACCTAGAACCGTGGAAAAAATCAATGGCATTCTTGAGGAGTGGGCAAACGATTCGGATCAGCCATTCAACGTCTGCATTGCGAGGCGCAGTATTGTTTTTTTTAACCAAGGCTATGGCTTCAGAAATGGCCAACCAATCACAGTAGATACCAAACATCTCGTCTTTTCAATTACCAAGGCATTATCAGGTTGCCTGCTGATGATGTTTATAGATCAGGGATCATCAGCCTGGACGATCCAGTGGGAAAAATACTACCCGAGTTTGATGACAAAGGTGCTGAAACACCTGTCACTTTTCATCACCTCTTTACGCACACTGCTGATATGGATGGTCACTTTACCGATACGTGGAACGACCTTGAGCATGCATACGGTGAGGCTTACCCATATTTAGGCATTGGGAAACAACACCGATATAACGGCACAAGTATTGGCATTGGACTGAAAGCGCTGGAACAATTGACAGGTTTGACACTTCCTCATTTATACCAGAAATGTCTGTTCGCCCCGCTAGGTTGCGAATCGATTGAATCGATCGATGGCTCTGCCATGACGTGGTCAAACGCCTTCGATCTGGCACGCGTTGGACAAATGCTGGCTAATCATGGAGCCTACGGAGATCTCCACTTCTTTGGTCAAGATACATTCCAGCAGATGCTACCACAAAAATTGGACAAACTCCTCGAGCCAGATACAGATGTTACGTGGGGTATCGGTTTTACAAGGTTTGAAGAAAATGGACTTAGTTCACAAACAATCGGTCGTGGATCCGCCTCTTCATGTACGTTAAGAGTCGATTTGGAGAAGGATCTGGTGATCACGATGACGCGTCTAACAGCAGGAAAGGACTTTCAGGAATACCATCCTAAGTTCATTGCTGCCGTTACCAATAGTTTGGTAGACTGAAGCCTTTTTTCTATTCTCGCGAAATACGAAGAATCACTCCTTTAAATTGCGATTTTGAGGTTCCTATTTGTCCCTTAAACTAGTAGGCACCTTTTTTATGATTCAAATGTGGACCCACTTACCAAGTAACTAATTGCTACGGCGGTACATACAAAGCGTCAGATAATTTTCCAGCGCAAAGAACAGATGCCAAAACAGCATAATACAGCACTATAATGTCAGTGGGTTTAATATAGGCTGATTAGGTCTTTGAGGGGGCTGTTGGGGGCAGATCGTTTTTGGCCTTCATATTTTTGACTGATCCAACGTGCCCCGGATGGTTTGCCTGGATTCCGATAAGCATACACCACTGTCCACCGAGTATCACTATCCGATTGGCGGGCCGACACGCCATGTGCAGCGTGTGTCCACATCAGAATTACTGTCCCTGCCGGCACCGAAAGATGCTCGATTTCCAATGACTGCCCCGTGATTGGATGCTGCTTGCCCATCATCCAACTCGCTTCGAGTTCGGCATCTGACTTGGCGTGGATCTTCTTGTCCCGAAATAGGTGGCTACCAGGAACAACAGTCAACCCACCATCATTGATCTCGAAGCCGTTGACATAAAAGAAGATGCGGATAAAGCCTAAACGGGGATCATCTTCAGCATACCCATGGCTGTGCCAGTGCGATCCACCATTACCGCCTAGACGGTTGAGGGTAACACAGTGGTCATAACGAATTTCCTTACCGAGCACCTGATTTACCAGTTCCAACATCTGCGGATGAGTGATCAGATCTTCCAAATACGCATTGTACTCGGCGGCAAATCGGTTAGGTTCATGGCCAGCAACACTTTCTAGAGAGTGAATATGGGCTAAAGCCTCTGTCAAATGTCTCTGGACATCTTTGGTTAACAGACCCGGGTAAACTAGGTGCCCATCCAAATCCATCCGCTGACATTCGGTTTCGGTAAATTGGTAGGAATGGAAAAGTTGATAGGTCATTTACTCATTCTCTTCGTAAACAAGTCCTGCTTATCTTAACACGAAAGACTGTAAAGTCAAGGTGAAATCAGGGTGAATAGCACTATAAGCCGATCGGAGAGTGGTTGGTTATTAATTTGGGTAGGAGGAAACACTTAGATTTGACTAAAACTTAGGCACCACCCTGTTTACAATCCTCACCTTTAAGGATATGATCACATCGTATACAGCGTAAGAAACTACGATCAGACCCATCCGCACGATTCGTCAACCCCGATTACTGACAGCGACCCCACCGCTTTACCCCGAAACCGCAATCGTGATAGAATGCCTATGTAAATTCTATCATCTGATAACCTGAGCCTTAAGCAATGGCTTAACAAAGATAGTCAAACGATTACATGGATTTCAAACAGGTAACATGGTTAAAGCTGCGGTATCCAGAAGGAAATATCAAGGTACGCATATCGGTTGGTTGGCATCGGTTCGTGCCAGTGAGGCTTTTAGTATCAGGACTAAATCTGAAATAGTGCAAATCGGGTAACAAGTCACTGCCAGGTAATTCAGCATGCCGATGGCTATAATTACGCGATTGGCGATGCTGTTTCTTATGCTAACTCAACTCCACATATTTCGCTTTCTCAGGCCTTGTTTTTGTAGTTTCTCAAAAACATCCAATAACATAGACACATATAATGAAAGAGTTTCTTCTAATTCTATTTTGTTTCCTAATAGTAAACTTCAATTTTTAGAGAATTCGAATGCAGCAAATGTTTTGATTGAGAATTTCGAAAATGCAAAAATAGACGATTGGCTGATTTTCGACGAATTGGATAAAAATTTATCTTGGAAGGGTCCCTCAGATTGGAGTCTTAAAAAAGAAGGGATAGAAGGCGTTGGCCTTTATCAGGGGGCTAACCTGTGGGGAGATCCTACAGATACTGTTCCTATTGGCTCGATTATTATTTACTCCAAGCTAAAATGGTCCGACTTCATTCTAGAAGCAGATGCCTTAACCAAAGATAATGATAGTATGGGGATTGTTTGGCGTTTTAAAGATTTGACGGAACATTACCGCTTCATAACTCTTCAATCCAATTTAGACGGTGGTGAAAGTGGTCCGTGGCGAAAATTAGAAGTTAGACTAGGAAGGGGGAAGGGAGAAAAATTGCCTTTTTATGAGACTATAAAAACTGAAAAAGGTAAGTCTTATACGCCTGGAACTTTAACCCATTGGAAATTGGAGGTTAGAGGAAATACTTTTTCAGTCGAAGTTGATGGTAAAAAAAGCTTGTTTGGGAAAGATAATCGATACCAGGAACCTGGTTATATCGGTTTCACAATCTCTTCTCAGCAGGGAGTATTTTTTGATAATCTATTGGTAACTGATCTTCTTCCTGTTGAGAAAGCAAATCTTATTTCTTCGACTCGGGCAAAGCTTAAGGTTGCCTACAGGCAAGAAATATCTCAATAATTAGAATATTTGGTCGGTCAGTTTGTAGAGGGGACCCAACCTAGGGTACCCCCGCCTTTTCAGCGAAGGCAAACGGTTAAACCAAAGCTATAGGGACCGCCGATAAAGGCGCAAGGTTTGCCCATATGGAGCAGTTTAATGCAGTGGAAAGGCGACTTTCCGCTTGCCCGAACCGAAGATCTGTTCTGATTCCTCACATAGTTGAAGGAGTTGGTTATGAGTAAAACAAACAAAGAATACCTGCGGGCTGGAGCTGCTCTTGTGGACATCACTCCATTAGTAGGAACGCATCTTTCAGGAAGCGGTTGCGGGGAGCATCGTCCAGCCCAATCCGTCCTCGATCCTCTATTTGCCAAAGCGATCGTTTTTGAGTCAGGTGGCCAACGCACGTGTATAGTAACGCTAGACGTCACTATCGTGACGGGTGATTACACAAACAAAATCCGTTCCTGTATATCCGCAAAAACCGGTGTGGCATTGGAAGCCATCATGGTACATGCCACCCAAACCCACTCCGCTCCAAGCATTGGTTATTTCATGCTAGACCCGGATTTTCCCTAGAAACCACGCCTGATAGCGAATACTTGCGCGGTGCCGAGAGTGCTTACGCCGACTTCGCGACCGAGGCAGCAGTGCTTGCAGCCATCGAGGCTTGGGGAAATCTGCAACCCGTTCGCATCGGTTTGGGACGTGGCATTTTGGGAGATCTAGCCTTCAACCGACGTGGTGTGCTCCGGAACGGGACGATCACTATGCCTAAACCGCACGGACGAGAGAATCAACCGTTTGGAATTAGAGAGCTCTGTTATCTCGAAGGGCCAATTGATCCAGAGGTCGGTGTGTTTTGTGTGCAAGACATGGATATGAAACCGTTGGCTTTCCTCCTACATTACACTTGTCACCCCGTGAATGTGTTTGGACATGCTGAGACATACCGAATGGTATCCTCAGATTGGCCTGGAGCTTGGACACAGGAAATACAGAGAATATATGGCAAGGATACAGTTCCTCTTGTAATAAACGGTTGTTATGGCAACATCAATCCGTGGCACCCTTTTGACCCGGATTTTAGACCAGACCATCGGCGGATGGGACACAAACTCGCAGAGATGAGCGAAAGGATTGTCGGCAACATGACATTCACAAATTCTGCCATGTTGGATTGGAGGCTCGAGAATGTTGCGCTTCCATACCGCGACATTCCTTCAGCACGACTGAGGGAGGTCGAAGAGATCCTCAAGAAAAACCCATATCCCCCTCGTGAAGAGACCGGAGAAGTGGATCCACGCTGGTTCAGAGCTGCATCGACGAGAAGCGTAGAACTCTGCCGAGGACGGGAGCCAGACTTTCTGTATGAGATCCAAGTCTTCCGGGTGGGAGATCTGGCAATTGTTGGATTGCCCGGAGAACCCTTTGTCGAAGGACAACTTGAAATCAAAACGAACTCTGAGTCACCATATATCTTTGTTGCGCATCTCACCAGTCACTACGTTGGCTATTTACCAACTCGAGGTGCCTACGTCCGGGGTGGGCACGAGGCCAACAAAGACGTTACTTATTGGGCCAAGCTGGCCCCCGGAAGTCTGGAGATTGTGGTGGGAAGCGCCAGAGGACTTCTCAAAGACATTTTTACGTGACGCAGTGAGATCTTGCCTTACGGCGGTCCAAACCCGAACTTCGAGTGGATACATTTTTAAACCTCTTCAACTATAGCACCTTCAATACCTCTGTGATCATCGGTATAATGATGCCAGTAGACGACCAGAACCCGTCCATCGTTGAGTTCCACTGACCATGGATAGCCGCAGTCCGGGCTGAGTGCGTCGTCCCTTATCACCAATTCAGGTGTGGTATCCAGATCAGTACCCTCTGGGTTCAGGACTCTAGCAACACAGCCTCGCTGCCCCTCCCAACGGGTGACTACTGTTAGAAAGATGCGGCCGTCCCTTAGCCCAAGCATGTGACCAGGGCTACCATGAATCGTGGTCAGTCGCCATGAGGACCATGTCTCACCGTCGTCGTCGGAGTAAACTAACGCTAGGAAACGGCCGACGAACTGAGGGTCCTCCGCGAGCCGACCTCCGTACTCCCATGTCTCGCCTATATCTCTGGACACTCGCATCATGCCGAAGTAACCTCGTGGTGGGGATAACCCAAGTGTGGTGCCCTTTGAAAGGTTGCCAGCAGATTACCGGAGGGCATACGTGTCACAGTGGGGCTCAGGGCATACATACCGGATTCGCGATATATGGTCATGTGCTCGACGACTTTCCAGCTCATAGTGTTCATATCCCGATGTGGTAATCATGATAATGTGATGAACTACATAGCAGATGATGCTATCATACTGGTAGCGGCCAGGGTTAGTTAGAGTTCACATATAACCTCAATAAACCCGCTGAGTTCAATGCCCCATATAGGGGCTAGCCTTACGACGGTACATACAATACGACGGTACATACAATACGTCGGATAATTTTCCAGCGCAAAAGAACAGCTTCCAAAACAGCGTAGCACCATATTATATCCCACTATCTAGAAGGGTGTAGCTTGAGATAGATGGGTTAATTTCCAGCCAAATCGTCGTCCCAAGTACTCGACCCCATCGCTTTACCTCAATACGGCAATCGTGATAGAATAGTAATAAACAGTAAAGTACGAATTGTGAATTAGGATTCTAGCTGTGTTTACACCGTGCAAGGTAAACAAACATCGTAGCACCATAAAAGGCAGGAGGATTTCACGCAATGGATGACCCAAAATACCAGGAGATGGTGCAATTTCTCAAAGATCTGGGAACTGACGATATTCCGCATTCAGGTAAACCCTTCATGGCGCATCTGATCAGCGTGTTTAACGACCTGAAGCGGTGGGGCGCCGACCAGGACATTTGTCGTGCTGGTTTGTTTCATTCGATCTACGGGACTCAGGAGTTCCAGAGGTTTTGCTTTTCAACCGAACAGAGAGACCAAGTCAAAGAACTCATTGGGGAGCGAGCTGAATGGATTGCTTTCCTGAATTGCTTCATGGAGCGTGAAGATTTTGACTCGATTTTTATCGGAGGTAAACCAGATCGACGCGTGATCAATCGAGAGACCGGTGAGGTATACCAGATGGAATCACAGGACTTTGATGATCTTGGCTTCATGCACCTGTGCGACTGGCTCGAACAGGTGCCTCGTTCACAGGATTGGGGCTATCGGCGAGATGCCTATCAGGCGATGGCCAAATATTACGGTGGCATCGCGCTCGAGGAATTCGATCGCATTTTTGCGGATGCTTTGTGATAAGTGGTGAGGATGATACAGGCGAAAGGATAGCTATCCGAGACAGCCAAGTCCAACATCGAAACAACCGTCAGTTCCGGTTTCGACCCGTCGAGCAAAACGGGCATTTTGGATCAGTTTGGTCAACTAACAGGCTTCGCTTATGTTGGCTCCAAAAATTAATGTTGGCCCTAATTTTTTCTAACCGATATGATCAGTTAACCAAAGAAAGTGAGCTAAAAGAAGCCACAGCGGCACTTTATCGGGCTTACCTATTGATAGGTGACTTGCCTTTTACTGTCAACACTTGGGAAAATGCCGTTAACAACTATGTTGTGGCACTGGAAAAAGAGAAGCAGTCGCCAGATGCACTTTACGCTTTAGCTCGATTTGCAGAGGTTTTCCCAAAAATAAAGAAGATTAATGCGTTGCAGTACAGCATTTATATTCATTGGACACAGACATTGGTACAAAATAAGAATTACGCGCAGGGCTATCGCGACCGCAGAGGAAGGGCTGACCTATTTTCCTGAGGATCAATTCCTTCGGCAAAACTTAAAAGTAGCTTCTCTCGATCAGTTTTATCTGTTATCCAAAGCGGGTGACTTTGAGTCACCTTTCGCTCTTATCCAACGCATGACCGATCAGTTTCCTTCTGAAAAAGCCTTTGAAATGTTGGCAGTCAATTTGGTGGCAGATCAGGCCAAAATCTCGCCTATTGCGTCCACTGAAAAGTACTTCCTGAACGCCATCACCAAATATCCCAACAACAAAAAACTGTGTGAACTGTTCGCTTATAGATTTGTTAAGTATGCTGAAACTTTAAAGGTACAGGGCAAGGCTCAGGAGGGCATTGATCTGTTGGACCGGGCACGCCAAACGGATGAACTCGCCTTACATCAATCCATGATCGTGCCTAAGCTTGTTTCAATGCTGAACAATTTAAACTGTTACGGGCTAAAAAATATAGCCAAGCCAGAGCTATCATTGAGCGAGGGCTTGATTTAGACCCAGATTCCAAGTCCTTAAACAACAATTGGGACGTAGTCATGCTACAGTGGGCACAGTTAGCTTACGACAAAGGTCAATTCAAAGAATCGATTCAGATTTTGGTCGATGGGCGAAAGAGATCCAAACGGGACAAAAGAACGTTCACTCAGTTAATCGAAGCCTACTACAACGAAACGGCTCTACGTCTTCTTGATGCAGACAAGGTCGAAGCTTCAGTCACAAGGTTCGAGGAGGGTCTTAAGCTGTTACCTAATAGTGAAACCTTAAAGCAAAATCTGGACTTTGCCAAGTTCGAATAGGAGTGAGTAAGAATTTACTCATTGATATTAAGTTTGATAGAAGTACTAGAGCGTGTATATTAAAAATTGGTTATAAGCCAAGCCTCCTAACATCAGGGGGTAGCTGGCATGGGCCAACTGCTTACGCTAAATGGTTGGGCGAAAGATTACCAACTGAGAATGAATGGGAATTTGCCCTTAAGTGGGGATTAATAGTACAGAGTATTTATGGGACGGCGGTACATACAAAGCGTCGGATAATCTTCCAGCGCAAAAGATCAGCTTCCTAAACAGCTTAATGCCGCATTACATCTCACCATTCCGAAGGTACCTGCACAATTCGCCAGAACCAATCCCTGCCAGCGACCCCACCGCTTTACCCTGATACGGCAACGTGATAGAATGTCTAAGCTAGTCCCTTGATGCTCGAATTCGCCTAAGGGTATAGAGTTCAACACCTGTACCTTGAGTTGGAAGCCCAAGATCATGAGCCTGTCAATCTGTATCGAGGACCAGACCTATGGGAACCCCCGGATTTTCAGCGATGGCGAACGGTCAAATCAAGGGTGTAGAAGCCGCTGGTAACAGCACAGTTAGGCAACCATGAAAAATCAAGATGTTTGTTGAAATGAAGATGAAAAAGCGATAAAAGTATTAGCAGTTAGTTCCCGAAATTAGTCATGGGAATCGACAAATTTCAATTATTGCCAAAATTGATTGGCTAACGTTTGGGTATTTGGAGGATTCTGCCTACTGACTATTATCCGTGGAAGTAAGGCAGAAATTGATCCCAAGTCCATCGTGGTCATCTATCTGTTTGACAATGACACTAAGAATGCCGTCGTTGATTCATCTGCCAATGAATATAACGCTGAAATTATCGGCAAGCCCAAATGGACCGAGGGTAAATACGGCCAGGCTATTCAACTTGACGGTGCTACCTGGGTCGATGTGGACCAGAAAAATCAGGCCGCCTTCAGTTTGCCTCTCTTTACTATTGCAGCTTGGGTGGGGAATATGAAAGTGGCAGGACATCAATATGTGTTGCGTAGATCAACGGGTGGAGCCGACCGCAATTATATTGTCAACGTTCAGTTGGGAACCGGCTTTTTCGTGGGCAGGTTTTCGCCCGGCGGCAAGTGGAGTCCGGTTGTCAGTACTACAAATGTAGCGGACGGGAAATGGCACCACCTGACACAAACATACGAGAAAAAAAGTGGTAAGGTTCTGGTGTACGTTGATGGCGTGTTGGAAAAAGAGAGAAAGATGGGTGGACAACCCCCAGCCAATGAGGGGGGTGTTTCGCATCGGCCGAGGACCAGGCGGTTCTTTCCCTTTCACCGGCTGTATCGACGAAATACTAATCGCCCGCACTCCCTTTTCT
>JYMV01008874.1_pt1 | contig 10620 bp, 8 predicted proteins | sample 338911 | NCBI WGS metagenome assembly JYMV01 (sample SAMN03354496, study PRJNA234377) | hydrothermal vent metagenome | biome: Deep sea; feature: Hydrothermal plumes at the Eastern Lau Spreading Center, Western Pacific Ocean; material: Seawater | place: Tonga | collected 2009 | depth 2000 m m
AGATCATTAAATGATGTTGCTTCTGAGTCGGCAAAAAAGACTGGGCGTGGTCATGAAACGATTCGCTCATTGTTGCAATCTGTTGAACAAACAAGCCAATCTTTAAATTCGAAAAAACCGTTGTCAAAACAAAATGCAAAAGTGATTGAACGAGCTCGTCGCTATGGTATTACCTGGAATGTATTAGCAAAACGATTCAACAAGTCAGTTGGTTCTTTGCAAAAAGCAGTTGTTCGATTGCGGGCAACACGTTTGAAGCAACTCAATATTTCATATGTCAAACTTGATGTGTTTCAGAGAGACGATGCGGAAGAAGTTATATTAAGTCCCTTGGCCGTAAAAAAATTACTACCTCCTGTTCTTTTAATTGACCCATTGCATTTTGGTTTTGATTCTGAAATGCAAGTTCAAGCGAATGAAACAGCAATGGTTTCTGCAATGCACTTGTTAAGGCGTAGAGCGAAACTCAGCATACAACAACTGCCATATTCGCCAAAAGGAGAAGTCATAGATCGCATCGAAACAGATTTACGATGGTCCTATTTGTTGCAACAGCAGTTGGTGTTGTTTGCAATTCAACCATGTATTGCTGTTGCAATTCAACACATTGGTCGCCCATTGCATGAATTGCCACCGCTTGAAGTGATTGGAATTATTAATGAAGTTATTTCGATTGCTAACGATTCTTGTGGTTCGCTTGACCCTTCTAAAGGGCAATCTACAACTCGAACACCTGCTGCGACACTGGATAGAACGTTGTCAAAATCAAATACATTGAAAGTTCAAGACCGCGCAGCAACTCGTTTGAAAATTCCATCTATTCAACTTCCCTTTAAACAACTAGTTCCATGGAGTTACTTAATACCTGATAAAGAGCAGAGCGGAATTTCCGCAATGCACCTTGGTTGGAATGGTTATCCGAAAACAGTGGATGAAATTTCTATTGAACTCGGAAAAAGTTCAAACTGGGTACGGCGACAACTGTAATAAAAAACTGCAATAAAAAAACGGCTTGAACATTTGCATGTCCAAGCCGTTTTGTTGAAAATAATAAAACTTAACGTTTTGAGAACTGGAAACGTTTACGTGCGCCAGGCTGACCTGGTTTTTTCCGTTCAACACGACGTGGGTCACGACTTAGGTACCCGTTCGATCGTAATAGACTTTCAAGGGATGGATCATATTTAGCAAGTGCCCGGCTAAGGCCTAAAATAATTGCGCCTGCTTGGCCGGTGTAACCGCCACCATTGGTATTTACATGAACATCGAGCGAGCCACTTGTATTTGTTTTTTCAAGAATTTTCAAAACATTTTGGTGGTCGCGTAATTCAGTGAAATATTCAGTGAGGTCCTTCTTATTCACAATGAATGAGCCAGTTCCAGGGCGGATTCGAACACGTGCAACAGCAGCCTTTCTCCGTCCTGTTCCCCACCACCAATGTCCATCTTGAGGAGTAGTCTTTGGTGCGGATGCTGTTTTTGTTTCTGGTGCTACTTCTGTCACAGTTTCAACTGCTTCTGGAGCAGGAGTTGTTTCAGTTACTTCAGCTGTCGCTTCAGTAGTAGTCTCTTTAGTTTTGGTTGTTGATTGGTCTTCGGTCATGGTTGTTCGTAAGCTCTTGGAGCTCCTCTTGAGAACTTGTGAATGAAGTTGCAAACGTCAGCAACTTCGAAATAACATTAGCACGCAAGTGCTTCTGGTTTTTGATTTGCATGTGGGTGTGTATTGCCCGCGTACACTTTAAGTCGGCGGAACATATCACGCCCCAATTTTGTTTTTGGAAGCATTCGTCGAACAGCTTGTTCGATAATTCGCTCAGGGTGCTTTTCAATCATGTCGCTGTATTTATGTGCTTTCAAACCACCTGGGTAGCCACTGTAAATTAGCTGTGTTTTTTGTTCGAACTTCTTGCCAGTCATTTGGACTTTTTCAGCGTTCGTTACGATGACAAAATCACCGGTAAGTACATGCGGAGTCCACTCAGGGCGATGCTTACCCATGAGGTGCGTAGCAATTGTGGTCGCCATACGACCGAGAGTTTGACCTTCAGCATCAACGAGGCGCCAATTTGGCTCGACTTCACCTTGTTTTGCAAATGTAGTTTGACGTGGCATAATCTAGATTCCTTCTGTGCCCTCATAACAATAGGGCGAACATGGAAATGTACCGAAAATCGCGCATTTTGTCAACTCTACTGATGGTATTATTCGTGGATGAAACAACATAAAGCACCACTGGTCAAAGCAACTTGGTTGGGTATTACGCTTCTCGTTCTTGGCATGGTTTTCATGCAAGCAATGCCTGAAAAAGTTAAAAAAAGCGATTCTAGCGATCCAACGGGGCTTGTAATGGTTCAATTACAGGCAGAATACTTGCTTGGCGTTGCGGATTTGCTCGATTCAGCCGAGGAGATAGCCGCTCAGGCGTTTCTTCTCGATGTTGGCACAGTAGGGCAAAGACAAAGATATATGGCATTTATGATTGCACTTGGCAATCCAGAAGGGGCAAGGGCTTCCGCTCTCAAAATGCATGTTGAGCTGAACGAAGCAAATTTGGAGCTCACCGAGCAGGAATCAAAAACGCAGGACATGTTAAATCAATTAGCAGATGGAGCTTCCAGCCCAAGTGATAGTCAATCTTTGCAAGAAGAATTGGGTTGGTTTGGAACATTGGTCGAGGCGGATTCCGATCAACGCGCAGTATTGAATAAGGCAGCAGGAAAAAAAGTGCTTTATGCTGGCTCGATTTTTTTATGCATCGTCATTGCATCAATCGCCGGATTTATTGGTTTACTCGTTTTCATCGTTCGAGTAATTAACGGCAAAGTGCAAACGGGAATGGTCCAAGGGGAAACACGACATGGCATATATGCTGAAGTTTTTGCAATTTGGTTACTTTTGTTTTATGGTTTGATGCTCGGGGCAGGAGCGCTCGGCGATGCAATTTCTAAAGACAACACCACGATTGCAATGTCGTTGTCGCTCGTAGCATTTTTTGCAAGTTTAAGTGCTTTGACATGGGCACGATACCGCGGTAATTCATGGCTACAAATTCGAACAGATATCGGGTGGACTTCTGGCGCTGGGTTGTTTAAAGAATTATTTTTTGGAATTGCTGGGTATGCGATGATGCTTCCATTTTTGTGTATTGGCATATTTTTAACGCTGATTCTCATGTTCTTTCAAGGCACACTTGCAGGTGGTACTGGCGGGGACGCATTCGGCGGAACAGGTGGAGGCGCACATCCTATTGTGTTAGGAATTGCCAATGGCGATTTACAGTTACGAATCCTTCTCGTTGTATTGGCTGCAATCGCTGCTCCAATTGTTGAAGAGACAATGTTTCGAGGTGTGTTGTATCGACAACTACGAACATCTATGAAACGATTTGGCTTTGCATTAAATGTTGCGATAAGTGTGCTACTTACTTCATTTATTTTTGCGGCTATTCACCCGCAGGGTTGGGTTGCAATTCCTGCGCTGATGGGAATTGCAGTCGGGATGAATATGATGCGAGAGTGGCGGGGAAGTTTGATCCCGTCAATGGTTGTTCATAGTATGAGCAATGCGATAGTCACTTCTATGATGCTCATTTTTCTTAGTTGAATTTTGCTTAGTTAAAACTCAAAAATACCTACACGGTTGCCGGATTAATGAACGTTTAGTGTCGGTCTGTCTGGTGTCGAATTTCCAGCAACAGAAACAAGATTATTGCAAACCGCATCAAATGCATTTGACATGGTGTCGTTTATTTCCCAGTTTTTCAGAGGTTCACCAGTGTCAGCAGCAATACGCATGTCTGGATGAATTGGAATCGAGCCGAGGTATTCTAAATTCATTGCAGAAGCCATTTGTTCGCCTCCGCCTCGACCAAAAATATCGTACTCTTTGCCGTCATCGGCGACAAAGTAAGACATATTTTCTACAAGTCCTAAAATTGGAACTCCAAGTTGCTGAAACATTCGTACAGCTCTTCGTGCATCGTCTTGTGCAACTACTTGCGGTGTGCAAACTATGACAGCGCCTGAAAGTGGTAACAATTGTGCAAGTGAAAGCGGTACGTCGCCAGTCCCCGGTGGAAGGTCAACAATTAAATAATCAAGTTCGCCCCATTTTGTTTGTGTCGCAAGTTGATTGAAAGCACTGTGTGCTCTTGGCCCACGCCAGATAAGTGCGCGGTCCGGTTCAACTAATTTGCCGATGGTCATAGCCTCAATTCCATGTACTTTGAACGGCAGTAAGAATCCTTCTTCGGCTTGAGATTCTTCTTGTTGTAAACCAAGCATTGTTGGCATTGACGGACCATAAATATCACCATCAAGTAATCCAACTTTATTGCCTTGTCGAGCTAAGCCAACAGCGAGTATTGTTGCAACTGTCGATTTGCCAACCCCACCCTTGCCTGCACCAACAGCGATAATTTTTTTAACATTTGGCAACGGGTTAGTTTCGTCACGAACACGTTCGTTGGCACTGCGAGTATCTGCAACAAACGTGACTTCGATAGCACCGACATGCTCTTGGCATTCTTGGCTGGTAGTTCGAATTGCTTGTTCAATTTGTTCGGTAAAGCGTGTTTGCATTGGGCTGTCAGCGGCAATTAGTTCAATTTCGATTGAAATTGCATCGCCTTCTGTTTTAATATCTTTGACCATGCCTGCAGTAACAATGTCCTTCCCAGATTCAGGATCGATGATAGTGCCAAGCGCTTTACGCAGATTTGATGGTTGTAGGGCCATTATTACCTTTCTTCTTTGGAATGTGGCATTATATGGGTTAGAAGACCGTTGTACCTCTAACTAACAAAAAAAGGAAATCTCTATGAAATTTTTGACAACTACAGCAGTCGTAACATTCATTTTTGGTGGGTTTGCATTTAGTGCACCTCCGGCAGACGACTTGCTATCTGGGCCAACGATTGAAGAAGAAATTGTAACGAACGAAGAAATGGTTGCAAGGAAACTTCAAGAGTCTGGTAAAACGAATAAACTTCATTCACAAAAAACGAAGGCAACTTGGATGCTTGCACTTAACTCCGTTGGGTTGAGCGAAGAACAAAAGGGCAACGTGCAACTTTTAGTCATTGAATTAAAAAACGCAGAAAAAGAATTTTATACTTTGTATGGCAAAGAAGTCACAAAACTTCGTACAGATGCTCGTGCAGCGAAAAAAGAAGGTTCAACTTTGTCAGACACTTCAAGAAAAAGGATACTTGAGTTGATGGAATTTGCACCAGACATTGTCGAGTATCAAGACAAAGTGTGGAAATTGTTAAGTGTGGATCAGCAAAATACATTTCAAATTAAGTACCAAGACCTATTAGATGAAGAAGCTAAACGCCGTTTAGATAATAAGGATAAAGGTCAACTTGAAGCAAAAGACAAAGATAGCCGTGGCTCTGCTCCGAAGGATTCAAAATTCAACAATCGCGATAGCAAGCCTGAAGTCGACAGAATAAACCGTCGGGGTGATTCAATCGATGCTGCTTCGATGCGTCGAATTAAATTTTTAAGAAGATTACAAGAGCTGGAAAACGAAAGTTAATTTTCCGTTACTCAGTTACTCGATCACTTGGAACACGACCGCTTGAAACGCGGTCGTTTTCTTTTGCAGGTTTTTCTCTGGTTTGAATGCTAGGAGCGTCTACCACTTGATGATTTGTTCCCAAGGTATCAAGACTATTCTGCGGTTCTGAAAGACCATACTGTGCTGAAGGAAATGGCGGCAAATCTGTTTCAACCACGGTTCCTTGCATAGAATTGCACCACGCTTTTTTTAGCGCTTGGAGTAATTGGAAATAATGTTTGTGTTTTTCATCGAGTTCATTCCATTCTGATTCTTCACTAAAACTGTATGAATCCCATAAAATAATACCTTGAATGCGATGCTGCACGCCACTATCATCTATCCAACGTGCTTGCAAAGCGGCATTTGCTTTACGCAAAAATACATCATCTGGAATAAATTGCGAATGGTCGCCATGTTGTCCTGTGAATCTTGGAGACGCAAAAACATAAACAGGAATTTTGCCATTTGCCAGTTTCAAAACTTTTTCGATATGGTTTCTTGTTTGTGTAAGTAGTTCATTATTTGGATTGCTGTCGTAAATGTCAGGGTACAAAGCAGCGCATTGCGATGCGAGTGCCTGAAAACTTAAACCTCGATCTGTCCATGCAGGACCAGAACTTCTAAGTGATGGCAAGCCCCAATATCCCCACTGGGCATTTGGAAGAACTTGTTTTGCAACTTGAGCACCCTCAATGTAAACGGTTAAAATTTCTTGAAGTTTAATCTCGTCAAGGTCTATATCTGAGAGTTCTCTCCACCACGGTTGCTCATAATCTAGAACAATCGGACCGCAGTAATCGCTTGAAACGGTGTTATGCACCCAATTGGTAAATTGATCGATGTTTCGGTCAGTAATTTCACCCGAAGCATCGGTGTCAACTCCACCGTGGTACGCAAGTGGGACTCGGGTGATTCCTTCATACGTTGTGTATGAAATGGTATCTGCACCTTGATTGCCAGCGGTCCACTTTATTGCGTTGTAAATTTGGAGATTCCATTGTGCATGAACAACACTTGAGGATAAAGTGGCGACAACGAGCGAAATTAAGACTGCAGGATAGTTATACATGTCTATAGTTCTATCATATTGAGAGATATATAGCGAGTGGAAAGTAGTGTGTTGCCGATATTCAGAGGATAGTATTGAATTATGGATAGAGCAGATATTTACCTTGAGATCATTGCGGAGCAGCCATTTTTGTTGGCTCCTTTTGCATTGCTTGTTTTAATATTTGTCTCAACCCCTGCGAACAAAAAACTCTTTATTTCATTGGTGATTTTGGTGCCGTGGTTGACGGTTGCTCGGTGCGAAGATCTTGGGCCAATTGCAGCAGCTGCAAAACTTACTTCTGGTGTTGCGTACCTAATCGTGGCAATCTCAGCGGCGATGTATCCGGGACCAAAGCGAACTATTCCTGCAGTGGTTTGGCTATTTGTAATTCTTGCATTTGTTAGTATTTTTTATGTGATGACTACAGAGGGTGTCGCAAGAGCATTGGTCATGCGATTGCAATGGACTTGCGTAACAATCGCGGGTGTCTACACCGCAAGAATGGTTGTAAGTTACTCAAACCTTACGTATATACTTGACGCACTTACCTGGGGTTGTATTTTTGCGTTGGCGCTGCCAGTATCAGCGTTCTTGATAGACCCACTCGGATCATTTTTGAAAGGGCAAGGGCGATTTGAACCGTGGGGCGCTAACTCAAATCAAATTGGAATGTTGTTCGCACTTGCAACTCCGTTGTTTGCGTATGCGCTCATGACGCTTAAAAAAGATTCGCTTAAGCCATTATTGATGTCAGCTTTGATTGCAACAATCGGCATGTCAGTCTTGACAGCAAGTCGTCAAACCATTTTAGCGATTGTTCTTGTTATGTCTCCGGTATTTTTTGTACTAATCAAACGACCAATTATTTTTATTCTCCTCTTATCATTTGGTCTTGGTGGATTAGCACTTATAGTTTCGTTGGCTGAGAACGCAGAGTTCGATCGCTTGAGCTCACTTGAAACTGGTCGTTTGGATATTTGGTCCGCGTACTTTACGGAAGTTTTTCCAAAGCGACCAATATTTGGGCTCCTCGGCACGAGTGGTGAATCTTTTGAAAAATCAATGAACGAAGTTGGAATGCACCCGCACAATGCTTGGCTCTACTGGATGTATTTGGGTGGACTTTCACTCGCACTGCCAATGTTATATTTGACTATCTATTCATCGTATTGCGGTATCCGAATTTGGAAATTACGAAAGTATCTTCCGGGAACACCGCTCCTTTATAGCATTTTGGTGATGTTGCTTTTGACAATGTATTTCCAAGGGTTGTTTAATCAAGTTGTATATTGGCCAACGTATACATGGTCGTTTTTACATGTTGTGCTTTCTGCACTCTTTATATGTATTTGGCATGATATTAAAAACGGCAACTTTAGTGAAGCACTTTATGATGACTCAGAGTCGCTGGAATTTGCCGAATACGAGTCAGATGCAGTTGAAGAATTTGAAGATTTCGATACTGCAAGTCAACGGCCGGCTAGTTGAAAACAGAGTCGCTGCAATCCTTGCCGTTCTCTTTTTGTGAAGAGGAACCACCAACTTGCAAGTATATACGCTAAGCCGTATATACAGACACCGAAAATAACACCAGTCCAATTTAGAAGTTCAGTTTCTGAAAAATAATCTGCAGAAAATAGTGTGGGAGAAACTGCAACTGCAATGATAAATGGTCTGATCGCAGGTCGAATTATTTTTTTGTACGATAATCCAACACTTTCTGCAGTTACTTTAGGCATGATGACTAAGTGAAAAATCAGAAGCACTGTGGTGTATGCGACTGCTGCTCCAATGTAACTTTGGTCTTTTGGCAGAAGGACAATAAGAAGAACGGACAAAATAGGATTACAAATACCACCGGTAAAAATATAGGGCGCATATTTTCTAATATGACCCGCGCCGTAAAACAATTTCATCCAACCGTCAGACACTGCTCTGCAAGCCAAACCGAGCACCATTATTTTTACAAGGATTTCAGTTGGCGGTAACATCAAATCCGGATTTTCCAAACTACGTCCGACCCACATTCGAAGTAGTGGTTCTGCAATTATAAAAACAACAACCATTGCGGGGAACGCAACAAAACTTAACATTCTTGTGCTGTGGCGAAACATTTGTTTTAGCCCAGCACTTTCCTCTGAAGAACTTAATCGTGCGCTTACAGAGTCAAGACCGAATGTAATGCCGAGCGACATCATTCGAATGTAACTGACTAACCGCAGAGCAAGTGAGAAGATAGCATTTCCCCAAAGGCCAAAGAATAAGTTCATTATCAAATTAGCAATTCTTTCGTGCAGGTTCATCGCTAGAACAACTCCGCTGTTCCATCCGAACGTTCCCGCTACTTTTTTCATTGCTTCAGGAGTAGCGCCACGAATTGTTGGGAGCATCCGTTTATCAACAAAAACTAAGCCAGCAAGAAGCAATAAAGTACTTACGACATTGACTATCAGGACAATGTTTCCGAATAGGATAAGTCCTTGGTTCAAATCAGCTACTTGCAGTATTAAAAATGGGATTACCGTTGCAATTAAATACGAACTACGACGAGCGACGGTCCACAGATTGTGCCAAAAAAATTGTTCCCGAACAACAAGCATATTTAATGCTGGCGCAAGTAAAACAATAAAACACGAAGCAAGACCTTCGCAACCAGTAATCCATTGGGCGGGTTCGATCCACTCTTCTTTGATTTTCAAGAGGGGGATTATTGCGATTATTATTCCAAAAACAACTGCTGTTAATAGTGCAACGATTGCGCTAACTTTAAAAGAGGCCGCATAACTTTCTTTAAATTTCCCATTTTCTCTTTGGTGCCATGCTGCACCAAGTTCTCGAACCATCGAACTTCGCATCATGTCCTGCAACATTCCACCTATGCCAACGGATGAGCCAACGAGAGATAAAAGCCCAAATCCTTCCATTCCAAGCCATTTGATTTGGAGTGGGACGGTTGCAATTCCCATCGCCATCGTCGAGAGAAGCCTCCCGTAGTTGGTTGCAATGCGATTAAACCCCTTTTTAATTTCAGATGCCATTAGTGACCCTCTCCACAGTGAGTGTACGAGAGGTTGTAATGGGTTGTTCTAGTTAGGTTTAAAATATCGATGCTTTGGAACAATTTCTAAAGTTCCTATGATTATTGCATAAATATTGAGTTGGGTCAGTTCCTGGGGACAGTCCCAAAAGGGGACAGTCCCAAAAGAGTGGCGACCGTAAAGAAGTGTAGTGTGCTATATTTCCAACAATGGAACCACCGCAGACCGAAGAGAAAACACAAATATCCTTTCTCATGATTGGTTGTCAGCGTTGTGGTACGACTTGGGCTGATGCCGCATTGAGAACGCATCCCCAAGTATTCCTTCCTGATAAAAAGCAGTCCTATTTTTTCGATCGAAATTACGACAAGGGTGTTGATTGGTATTTAGAGCGGTTTCGAGGCGCTCGACCAGAGCAAACAGCAGTTGGTGAAGTTGCAACTGGATATTGCTTGCTTGAAGTCATCCCATTAGTAGCAGAGCACTTTCCAAAAACGAAACTTTTAATGGTTATGCGGAATCCAATTGACCGTGCTTACAGCAATTTTCAATCGAGGAAAGTTGAAGAGGGGTGGGAAACATTTGAAGAGGCACTCGAATCAAGCAAAGATATGTACGAACGAGGTCAATATATTGACCAAATTGAATGCTTGCTTACATTTTATAATCGAGAAAATATCCTTTTCCTTTTGTATGACGATTTGAATTTAAATGATAAGGCGTACATAAAATCAATCTACGATTTTATAGGTGTCGACTCAACGGTCGATACGACTATGATTGGACAAAGAAAAAACGCGGCGATGTTTCCTGCGTTGAGAAAGAGGTTACATCAAGTTGGCTTGAAGTCGATGGTGCGTTTCATTAGTAAATCTTGGATTGGTGATAAAATCAGAAGAAGCCGAAAGAGCAAAGGGCGAGCGTATATGTCAATGAATCCAAAAACAAAAGAGAAGTTACTTA
>JYMV01025158.1_pt1 | contig 10618 bp, 4 predicted proteins | sample 338911 | NCBI WGS metagenome assembly JYMV01 (sample SAMN03354496, study PRJNA234377) | hydrothermal vent metagenome | biome: Deep sea; feature: Hydrothermal plumes at the Eastern Lau Spreading Center, Western Pacific Ocean; material: Seawater | place: Tonga | collected 2009 | depth 2000 m m
CTCTCAATTAATAGATATTATTTCTAAAGAAACAATATTTCAATAATTATTTTCCGATGTTTTTCTCTAATAAATCTACTGTTTGTTATATGTATGTACGTAATTGATCAATACAATCGTTCATTTCAAATTACAATAGGAAGTCGGATCATTTCTCAACAGTTTCAAATTTTCAGAGGAAAAATTAAAGGATTTATTAATGAACCTATTCTTGAATATGAGACATACTACTAATCTACAAACTGTGAAAGATGTGTAATGGAGATCCTTCAAGGAAAATGATACATGTTTTTATTCAGTGAACTAATTGTTTTATGAACAGGATACACATACATACATGTAATACAAATAACTGTAGACGTGTGCTGTGTTTAATCCACCAGAATACATCATCTTCCCGTGTTGATTTTTAAGAGGGGTAATTCTTTTAGTAACAAAGATAAGACTTGATACTATACAATGTAGGTGGCAACATTTTTTTTATTATAAATAGGAGGGTTTTTTTTGGTTTTAGCGTTTTCGGATCTATTTTTATAAATACAGAGGCATACTTATATTTGAAAGAAGTGTTAGATAAAAATAGAATGGGGAAGCTTGGTGGATTATCTCCCTTTATCGAGTTAGTTATTACTACGACTGGACATAAAATAATTAAGTGAGGGGCGCAAAATATCAAGATGAACCGCCAATGTTAAAAAAAATGTAATCAAGAAATTCTTCAAATAAATAATAATTCAAACATTTCAAAAGTAAATTTAACAACGTTATTGATACTTACATATGTACATATTTATTTTAAAGACATACGTGCACAGATATATATAATATAAGCTTAGTTAAAAATAATTGTTTAATGCTAAAAAGTATGTATATTGCAATTAACGTTTCATTGACCCTTTGACCTATCTTTGAATACAATTTGCACACTGTCTGGACACTTTGTAAACTACTCTAGTCGCCTCGCTGATAAAACACAAACGGAAGGGTTGTATGGTAATATTTCTATTAATATTTTAATAGAATTTAAAGAGGCCTTCAGTTTGTTTGACAAAGATGGCGACGGAACTATTACAACAAAGGAACTGGGAACTGTGATGAGATCTTTAGGCCAGAACCCGACAGAGGCAGAACTTCAGGATATGATCAACGAAGTAGATGCTGATGGTATGAATTCAGCCATTATATTCATTCTTTGTTTCGAGGGAAAATTTTGTACAAAGTTTTGATTTTTTCTTATTCGTTGATATCATGAAAAGGCAAAAGTAATAACATTTTTTAAATGCCGTTGGTCCCTTTATTGAACCTGTCTGAACACAGTACCATTCCTCATCAAATTTTACGCTTTATTTCAAAATAATCTTTTTATTTTAGTCAATAAAACAGTATATAATCATGAAAATATTTGACCCGTGAATAAAAAAAAATTAGTTCTCCACGATTTTCAGTTTGAACATTCCAACATCAATTAGCAAAACATCGAGAGTTACTAAGACCATACGTATTTACTCATTTCCACAATCTTAAATCAACAAATAAGCTATTATGATCCCAAGATTTGTTGTGTGTTTATATCTAGGAAGAAAGAATACCTGTAAAATTTCCCACACCTATACATTTAATATTAGTCATAGATACCCTACACGCCATCGATCATATCAATAACATTAAAATATAGAACAGGATTTATCAATTCTTCTGCACTAATAAGTCAACAAACAGCATAGTAAACCTGTTTGTGATTGTTGAACAAATTTCAATAAAGAATTTGATTTTTTACAGGCCAAACTATTTAAATATTTTGAATACTCGGTGATCTATTGAAACTTTCATTACTCATCAAGCGTAGTAACGTTTTCAACTTGAACTTTTGTTACATTAGGTGTCAACACCAAATATAAAAAGAAAATATTCAATAAATGTTTTATTTCTGGTTCAGTAAAAAGATAGTTGCTCTTTATTCGCAAAACAAACGTCACTAAGGAGACATGGACATGAATAAAGAGAAAGGCAATCATAAAATATTAGTATACACTGAAAGTTTTCTATTGGATAATTTATAGTCACATGACCGCAGACTAATCTTGGTGTGTTCAGTGATGACCCCACAATTTCCCCTGCTCTGCAATAGACAACTCTAATGTCTACCATGGCAACCCAAATGTTTGCTTCAACGGCGGTGTAACACTAGTATATTGTCACCATCAACAAACTTTCTGACAAACCCTAGGGATCATAACCGCCACGATATAGCTGAAATATTGTTGAAAATGGCGTTAAACACCATAAACCATCACTTAATGACGACATCGCTCATATCTGAACCGGAAGTCATCTGCTTTTAAACACTATGTTGCTGTTTGGTTGTTCATAAAACATGATCGGTAGACATCATTTCATAATTGATATTTTTTATTTTTCGGAATACTTTTCAGACAATATTTTCCTTTCTCTGGCATGTTTGTGTCAGTATTGCAAAACTAATACGGCCATATTAGGAAGTGAACTTCAATAATACTCAATGTGAGAAGGGTTGACAATTATTACTGTGCAATTCCTCACCCTAATTGTATGGTTTCCCCGAAGAATAGATAGGTGACACACTTAAAAATTAGTTCAACTTGCTGATCTTAGATATTACTGAAATAAACACATGCTTAAGTATTTTTTTTCTCGCCATGATATAGCTGAAGATGGTAACTCATTCACAGAGCTTGGTCCGTCATGATTTTATTTTTTATTTTGCTTTTTGTTGTTTTTTTTCTGTTGTTTTCTTCTTCATATTATTCTCTGGTTCTAAACACTTCAAATATTTGTTCACGACAAGGGAGTAATTGTTTGTGTACCATCAAGGATTTATAAATCCTTGGTACCATCAATGATACTTTTTGGTATCTTATGTCTTTCCTTTTCTGTAAACAGGAAACGGAACTATAGATTTCCCAGAATTCTTAACAATGATGGCAAGGAAAATGAAGGACACTGATAACGAAGAAGAACTAAAAGAAGCATTCCGAGTGTTCGATAAGGACGGTAATGGATATATTAGTGCAGCTGAACTTAGACACGTCATGACAAATTTAGGAGAGAAACTGACGGACGAAGAGGTGGATGAAATGATCAGGGAAGCAGATATTGATGGCGACGGACAAGTAAATTATGAAGGTATGTAAATTTCAGTAGTAAAAGTACAAAAACTCCTGTTGTGTTTAGAGGACATACAACCATTTTAGAATATACTGTATAATTCTTTTGCTATGGTAACCGTATCTGTGTTTATCATATTACTATATCACTAATATTCACTATTACAAGTGATGTCTCTATGCCAATGCCAAAACTAATAAATTTGTCAGAGATTCTGGCTGTGAATACATTAATGTTTAAACATTCCAATTTTACAAATATAAGTATGAATGTCATGAAGTGAAAGAAGTATTAAAAAGGGAAGGCTTCTTATTTTCAAATATTTTTTTTTTCTATAAAATACACATTACTGCAAACAAGATAAAAATGACCACACACCTATTTGAAAATCAATCATGCACAACTGATTGACATATTGCATATATAATATGTATTTAAAATGCATAAACGCAGCTACATTCATAAAATGTTTTACTTTTTTATTTTTCAGAATTTTGCAAAATGATGCAAAGTAAATGAGCACTTGAGATATCATATATTCCTGGATGCACACCAGTAACTTTATTCAGCTTTGTAAAAATCACCCAGAACAAATAACGAAGATCATTGAACAGTGTACCTTGGCAGTATAAAGTATTGATCCAAGTTTACTCAGCCGAATCGTCGCAGGTCGATGATTTTACAACAGCTTTTAAATTATAACAGTACTGGCGTTCAAATTATAATAAAATAAATTATATTTTTATAATATATAAATGTAATTTCTTTAGCATACAGAAACAACTTGATTTTTTTTTATCTATACAATGTATTAACAAAACTCGTGGTTCAAGATCATTAAGTTTAGTTATACTCATTGGTTATTGATAAGAGTTAGGGTTCTAAGACTTGAATCCAGAAGATCATGTTAGGTTTCCACGTCGGGTCAAATCTATGACAATACAATTTGTATTAGCTGTTTCTGTGAACTAAGTACCTAACATTATGAAATAAAAGCTCCGATTCGGTATAGTATCAGAGTGTAGCAACTTGTCTGTATATACCTTCCAACTGAGGTTACAGTGGGGGAAGCCAGCATGTTGGTCTAGAACTGACGTTATAGTGATGGAAGCCAGCATGTTGGTCTAGTACAAAGCAGTCATCTTTTCAGAAAGTAATTTGTTCTCGCAATAACATAGTTTTTACACACTATAATTTTATCAATCAATACTGTGATGGGAGGCATCGTATACTTGCCGTCTTTCATTTTTAAATGAAGTGCATTTTTGTATTTGCTTGGTTTGGTTTAGGTTATGGTGTTTAACGCCACTTTCAACAGTATTTCAGTTATATCTTGTCGGTCAGTTATATTCATGGAGGAAACCGGAATTCCTGGAGAAAATCATCGAACTGTCGCAAATCACTGACAAACTTTATCACATAATGTTGTATCGAGTACACCTCGCCATGAACGGGGTTCGAACTCACATCTTCAGTGGTGATAGGCACTGATTACATAGTAATTTGTAAACCCTTGTACCACACGATAACGACCACTACTGACCTTTGTTGTATGTGTGCATCAACAATCCTGTCGTAAAATAGAACAACAAAATGTGTTGTGCACTTGATCTTGCTTGTATTTACTATTCGATCAGGAACTGTGTATACTTTCAGAGCACATGCGTTCCTCTGCGGTTGTTTTTATGTTCAGTGAGTTAAGGTGCCGGACTTACCATTGTGCTTAGGTGTGCTTAAACACAGGGCCTCGTTGGCCAGGGGGCCCATTTTCCTGCCAAAACATTTTTTACGATGGATATTTGTTTATGTGGTGCAATTTTAAATCTGAAGGCATTCTGTTTCGGAGCGATTCCAGACATAATGATAAGAGTTCATAGTCTACGGGAGTGTGCCTGTGTAGGCCTCCTGGGTCTATCTCCTTCAGGGCCCAAATAAGGGGCCTCATTTGTCCTAAATCCGGCACTGGTGAGTTCAAATGAGAGGTGATTGTCTATATTGAATTGTTTAAACTATTTTTTATATATAATTTTGATAGTAATCGTGTTAGTTCTTTAGTTGTATGTAGATGTTTTCTGTGAACCAGTATTAGTCTTTTCATCTTTACTTTTGCCCATTGTGTTGTCTGTCCTTAGATTTACAGCTTTTGGTATCTTCAAACTCTTCTTTCAATCATATCCGTAAAGTATATTTAGCATAATTTCACCAAAGATTTGTAATTTATTTAATAATTGGGAATGGATATCATGTGCATGTGGAGTTATAGCTTGGTGGTAATGCTTTTTATTGACAAAAACAGTTTAAAGTTTATTTCATTTAACTCACGGTTAACATTGACAATTTATATCTAAAACACATACGTTACATATCGAAAATTAACACTGTTATTTGCTATTTAAAACTAGAATTACATGTCATAATTCATTGACGATCCGCTTCGTCTCCTTTTCACCCCTAACAGTGTTAGCCGGATTTTCATGGTCATACGTCGACTGTTTTAACTGAATGCAGACAACGATAGCTGCAACCAATCGGACGTGTGTAACAAAAACACTTGTTTCTTAGAAAAATGTAAACATAAAATGGACACCTATAGGCTTTGCCATGAGGGATTATGAAAAAGCACAAACTAATTTTTGGTGACATAGTTAGTGTTTTCAGTTAAGCTGTGCACATATTTTGACATAATGTGAAATGAATGCTTTGTGTCTATTAGCTAAAAATGATATTATTATAAGGGACGCAACTGACAACATCCAGCAGATGGAGATGCGCGGGAATTATGGAACTACAGATAGTACGGTCAAGTGTGGATCTGGAAGAGGTGATGCAGATCTTAACTATTGGCTACGAATATAGATTGGTATAAACCGTCATCTGAATTATTTAATGAGTCTGGTTTTATTTCGATCGATAAAAGAATGGCTCATCACAAAGCGATACCTATATACAAATATTTTGAAAAAATAACACTATTATATCACCGAACCGCATCAGTGGTGTAATGGTCAAACCAAAGATTATACAATGGTGTGTGTTGCTTTTCCACTAAGTCCACAGTATTAAGAAGAAAGAGCAAAGACTCGTTGCCTATCCGAAGACTGTTGTTTCAGTGAACTAGCACTAGAAAAATCCAACTAAGCATGTTGGTCTAGTACAAAACGGACCTCATCATCATCTCATTCAAAATTAACTTGTTCTCACTCACCATGATGTAGCTGAAAAATTGCTGAGTTGGCATTAAACAACAATCACTCACTTATATCAATGACCTCTTACAGCAATGCAAAAACAAATCAGAGAGAACATTGTGCATTCCCTGGCCGAGGACATAACTTTTAAGTTTTACAGTTGGTGATCCAAAACTTCAGAATTCTTTAAATTATATATTTTTCAAATGTTATTCAAAACGTATCAATTCTATAAATTGTACATTTGATTCACCTAAAAGTATATTGTAATTATCGTATCTGTTTGCGTATTAGAGATTATTATTAAAACGCTATGTTATTGATAGTGACGGTAAACAATTTTACCAATGTGACACTAATCTAAATTTGATCCGCTGTGGCCTATCTATAGAGAAATAGGAGGGGAAAAAAATATAAAATAAATGGAATTCTTTGACTTGGCTTGGGACATGCACAAAATATATGTCTCAGTTAAGCCGTCTTATGGAAATCCAAAACTCCTACCGGTAAAATAAATTCGCTACAAATTGAAACGACCACACATTAGCACAGAAATAACGACAAAATATTCAGCACAATACAATATTATAATTACTTTGTGATTGTTAAACAGAAAGTAAACTCCAAAGATTGTAGATTATTAGTGAAACATTACTAAGCTTGTTTAGAAATGATTCAAAACATATATTATGAGAAAACCAGACTGTGTAAATCGAATGACGTAATCTATCGGAAACAAATATTGAGTGAGTAAACGTTGTTTAATGCCAAATCAGTAATTTTCGGTTATATCAAGACGAGAACAAGCTACCTTCGACGAGATGATAATGATGTTCGTTTTGTACCAGACCAACACGCTTAGTTGGATTTACAGTGCTAACTTACTAAAAACAAGCACTAGCTGACTTAAACAACAGTCCGCTGGTAGACTTGTGGCTCTACTGGGACACATTATCCCAATTCGAGCAAGTTTCTCTTTCTCCTTAATGCTGAATGATCAGTGGAGAAACAACAGATACTAACTACATAGTCTTTCGCTCGAACCACGATCTACCGCACTCGAAGAGAGTACGCTTATCATCACACCACTGATGTGATTGGGAAGCAAATATATTGTTGATATCGTCAAGTATTTAATACTGATCTAATTAAAAAAACATTTATTTCAGGAATTATATAGTGTATAGTTGTCTAATGGTTATGTATTCGATTTTCTTTAATCACAAACAGGGACCGTCATGGTCGTGATCGTATGGTAGTTGGATTTACAACTACCTGCGCAATCAGTGCCTATCACCACTAACGTTGTGAGTCCGAATCCCTATCAGGCGAGGTGTACTCGATACAATATTATGTGAAAAAGTTTGTCATTGACTTGTGGCAGGTCGGTTGTTTTCTCCGGGTACTCCGATTTCCTCCACCAATAAAACTGACCACCACGATATAGCTGAAATATTATTGAAAGTGTCGTTAAACACCATACCCCTAACCCTTTAATCACAAATACATTATGTATCCAGTCTCCATGAGAGGTTATCGACAATTTGACAAAGTGAGAAGGTCTATCATATTATTAAAATCGAATATTGTGTTCTTTCATTGAATAGCGCAACGATTAATGTGGTTTAAGAATATTAGCTAATACCAATTAGCCTGAAAACAGAATAGTTTGCACTTGTGAAAGCATAAATTTGGTCTCGGGTATATGGTATTCTAGGAGCTAAAGCCACACTGTCCTTCAGATATATATCGTTGCTGCAAATAGACATTTCATTCTTTAACAGAGCGAATCTATCTATTAAAAAAATAATTAACGCGTGTTGAAAGGCTTAACGACCCTAGTCCAAAATTAAGATTTCATTCAAACCTTCGTATTTTTATTCATAATTGTAAAAATGTTTAAAAGTAACAACGGTCACGTTTATTAGTGAAGAGACGTTTAGATGTCTGCTTCAGATATATTTGCTACCTGTTTTAAAGTTAAATGGATAACATTCTTATAGGTCTATGTGTGTACGTATTTAAAATCAATTTGGGTATATCAAATATATTATACACGCGTCAACACGTTATAGAATTTATGTGTACATAACTATTAAATATCTTAATACAAACCCAATACACTGAGAAGAAAATCATCATTTTTTAATAACGTTACAGGGATTAACAAAATGGTAAGTATTTTACATTAGCGTACAGTATAAGTATTATTATGATAAAGTTTGTCTGTGACTTGTGACAGGTCGGTGCCTTTCTGCGGGTCTTCCGATTTTCTCCACCAATAAAACTGACCTTCACGATATACCTGAAATATTGCTGAAAGTGGTGTTAAATACCATAAAACCAAACCAAACCATTATTTTTTTTAAATATGAAAGATCGTGAATGTGTATTGACTTTCAATATATGTCTGGTGATATCTTATCAATTTAATATTTGATTATGGCAATGTTATTTACATGTTACTGAGATTAATGTTTCCGTTTGTAAGTACGTTTCTATGAGTGAGACAAGGGAGGTAATACAGATAGTAGTAAGGACAAATATCGAAAGTATTTTTTATAGGCCACAGTGATGACGTTTTTTTTTTCACCACCCAATTTGTCAAAAATCAAAATGTGATGTGTATGGCAGTAGCCTGTCGCCGACCGGGTATTTGTAAACAAATATTTTATCATTTTATAAACAGAAAAAAAGGAAGGGGTACTGAAAGGAATTTTAAGGTTTTAATTGCATACAACTGCTCTACTGTAAATGTATAATAATTTGATGAGGTGAAATGACGTCTTCAGTAAGTAAAGTCCCTCGATGGTGTAATGGTTAGTGTGCTCTGCTAGAGTGTTATAGATCGTGAGTTCGATCTCCGATCGGGTGAAACCAAGGACTATGAAATTGGTATTTGAAGCCTATCTTAGACTCTAATCACACATCATTAAGGAGTAAGAGCAAAGACTGGCTAGCTCGCAGTCGGTATAATGTATCGGAGTGTAGCGACATGTCTACTTTCGGACTGAAGGCTACTGGTCGCATTATATACGGGTACAGGTACGTGTACAATATGCTGTTACCATAAGATTGTATGAATAATGACACGAACACGTTAAACAAAGGCGAGCGAGATGAAATAATGAAGAAATTTTATTGAACATAAATATGTGAGCACAAAGCTAAAAGTGGTTGAATGTTCCATGCCACAAGCACCTGTGATGAAAAAAACATTTAAAAAAAAAGAAGTGTGAAACAAAGAACAACATAAACTGATGACGTCATAATAAACGTCATACAACTTGTTCACCTCATATCATCAGCAAACTAAAATGGAAACTCGTTCTGTAAACAGTATAATTATACACGTAAGTTTGATATTATTTTCAGTCGTATTTTCAAACAATAATATACTACAACGCATCCAACTGTGTCTAGCCAGTTGAGTAGTAAGAACTTATAGTCGACCAAACACCCCACAGAAAACTACAGATTGAGCAACACGAAGCCCATTAAAAAACGGTGATAAACACATCATCGGTGTGCTCCAGAAAGGGGTGGGACAGTTCTTGCTGCACTTAAATCTAGACGGTATATTAATAAATTGTCCTAATCTTACAATTATTAATGTGGGGAGATCAATTACATATAACTGTATAGTTATAATAGATTATGTGGTTTTCTCCAGCTACTCCGGTTGTTTAAATGATGTATGTTCCGTTCAAGTCTAATGCAGAACTTGTATTAAAGTGAGTGAGTCGTTGTTGCTTAAATGAGCAATTGTTCATCCATGACGAGAACGAGTATGATAATGTTGTACTAGACCAACACGTTTTGTTGGATTTTCATAGTGCTAGCTCTTTGAAACAACATTCTGGGGGTAGATGTAAATTTATACCAATTTTATAGTCATTGGTTTGACCCGACCGGGACTCAAACCCACGATCTATCGCATTCGAGGCGAGCACGCTAACAATTACACCAGCGATACGATTCACAATTCATAAGATGTCATTTTGTGTATATTGTTTGTACATAGTGTATCAATCCATTTAAATTCCTGTTGTTTGCAAATAAAGATTGAAATAAAAACACAAGTATTAACAGAAAATAATGATCTGATGTCATCTATAGTAAAACCTGACCATGTGATCACCTCTATTAAGTAGTCACCTGTATTAAGTAGTCACCTGTATTAAGTAGTCACCTCTATTAAGTAGTCACCTCTATTAAGTAGTCACCTGTATTAAGTAGTCACCTCTATTAAGTAGTCACCTGTATTAAGTAGTCACCTCTATTAA
>JYMV01049065.1_pt1 | contig 10618 bp, 8 predicted proteins | sample 338911 | NCBI WGS metagenome assembly JYMV01 (sample SAMN03354496, study PRJNA234377) | hydrothermal vent metagenome | biome: Deep sea; feature: Hydrothermal plumes at the Eastern Lau Spreading Center, Western Pacific Ocean; material: Seawater | place: Tonga | collected 2009 | depth 2000 m m
TTAGAACAGGTTGCCACCAAGCCGCCGAAGCTTACTCGGAATGTGTCCAAGGACAACCGGCCTGTTTTTCAGTTGCTGATCGATTCCGTCAGTGCATTGATGAGGGAGAACAAGGACATTCTCCACTCTTCGATGGTGAAGCAAACCATGAAGCGCAAGAAACCTGATTTCAATGAAGGGCGCTATGGTTACCGGGCCTTCAGTGAGTTGCTGGAAGACGCTCAGAAGCACGGGCTCATCGTATTGCGTGAGGACTCCCGCAGTGGCACCTACGTGGTGAGTGGATTCGGAAAAGCCCCCGGTTAAGCCGGAATCACGAAAATCTGGCGGGCCAGTTCTTCGCTCAGGCTGTGCTTGTTGTGGTTCACCTCGATGTGGATAGGACCGTTGAAGGGGGCCTTCTTGAGCACGCTGATTTCCACCTCCGGAAAGACCCCTATTTCGGCCAGATAACGCAAGACTTCAGGATCATTATCGCTGACACGGCGCACCTTGACATTCTCCACATCTGAGATCTCCCACAGCGAGTAAAAGCGGTCCTGCTCAATTTGTCCCTCTCTGGTTGGAATGGGATCCCCATGGGGATCGGTTGTCGGGTACCCGAGAGCCTTATCAATCCTTTCCTCAAACTCCTCAGAGATCACATGTTCCAGCGCTTCCGCCTCATCATGGACCTTATCCCAGCTGTATCCCAGCACGTCGGCCAGATAGAGCTCGATCAGCCGGTGGTGACGAACGATTTCAAGTGCCACCTTTTGCCCTGCAGGAGTGAGCACCACTCCCTGGTAGGGTTCGTACAAGACCATCTTCAATTCGGACAGCTTTTGCAGCATGTTGGTCACACTAGCCGCAGAACAGCTCATCTTCTCAGCCAGCTGTGTCGTGGAGACTCGGTTATCCTTGGAAGAGGACTGATAAATCGCTTTCAAATAGTCTTCAATTGCCCGGCTAATCATCTCACTTGGCTCCTTTAGCCCTCATTATGCACCTTTCAGGCTAGTCCGTATCATACCCTGCGATTGAAGCAAGTTAAACAGTTAGTGCCGGGCCAGATTGGATTTCAACAATCGGAGGCGCGAGCGGGCAAAATCAGCCTGGGGACTGAGAGAATCCCATTTCAGATAGGTTGTCCAATGGTGAAAAGCTTCTCTCCACTGCTCCAGTTTTTCACAGGCGGCGGCCAGGTTGTAATGAACATCGGGAAGGCTGGAATCCAGATCCCGGGCTTTCTGGTAGCAGTCAATGGCTTCCTTGGTCGAGCCCGCCTCATCTAAAGTGTTGCCCAGATGGAAGTAGGCCCTGGCTTTGTCCGGTTCAGCTTCGATGGCGAATCGATAGTAAGGTGCGGCCTCTTCATATTTCTTTTGGTTAAAAAAACATTGCCCATGTTGACGTAAGCATCGGAAAACTTCGGATTCAGCTTCACCGCCTCTCTATAGGCTTGAAGCGCGAGGTCATAGGTCTCTTCGCTGGAATCGTATACAAGCGCCTCTGCGAACCAGTCTTCCGCCGTTTTGCTGGAACGGAAATCCTTTAATTGATCGTTTAGGTCCCTGGTCAGATCGTCGAGATTGAATTTGAAGAGCAGCTGACCGGATTGGGTGTCCATGAGTTTGTCTCGATGACTGATGAGGGCACGCGATCCGAACACGTACAGGCGCTGACCAGCCCAACGGTCTTCAAGCTCGGGGAATTTCCTCCTGAGAGACTCCACGCTTCTTTTCATTTGGGTGGCCTGAAGGCCTTGTGAAACGAGACCCTGTGCGGTCTTGAGGCAGATCAGATCGTGGAAATTATAGTAGTGTTGTCCCTTCTGGTGAGTGCTGGGTTTGACCAGACCGATTCGGTTCCAATACCGCAGCCGCCCGGCCCTGATTCCCAGGATGTTGGACACATCCTCCCTGCTGAAATAACTCAGCATTTCCTGGTTTTTCTGTTTTCTTTGCATTGTCCTTGCCCTGGGCTCAGGGTCTGATCGCGTTGCGAGGTTTTCAATCGGACGGGAAGTGGATACGTTTTAACGGAAATCGTATCGGACCACAGTGAAGGCATTCTGCCTGCTCCTCAGCCGGGATGGATTATCTCGGCAAGCTCAGACTCTGCATAATGCGGGCTCAAAGCCTCATAATAGCCTAATCTTCCCAAAGAGTCCTGTCGAACCTGCGGGATTGGACAAACTCGCAGATTTCCCGGTGCTGATCTTCGTTGATGAGGCCTTCCTCCAGGTAAAAAGTCACGATGTCGAGGAGTTTGAAGACGGAATGTACGGGATATCCTTCCTGTTCTAACAATTCGGAACCGCCTTGCTGGCGGTCGATAAACGCAAGAATTCTTTGGACCTCGATGCCTTCCTTTTTTAAACTTTGAATCGCATTCCATTTGCTCAGGCCGGAGGCAACGACGTCGTCAATGAGGTTATACTCACAGTCCTTGCAATTCTTCTTTCCAATGACATAGCTGGGCGGAGCCGAGCCGTAGGATTTTCCTTCCTTGCGCAGGAGAAGGTAGTGCATTGGAGTGTTCGCTCTCTGTTTCCAGGAGTACAAAACGGTGGACAGTGCCAACGGGGTGGCCGTATCCGGCACTCCTATCACCACTTGTCTGGAGTCGGGGTCGGCCAGGGAGTCGATCTTTTGGAAGAATTCACCTCCTATACGCCACAGCAGGTCAATCCGGTCGTAGAGCTTCTCTCGCAAATCCAGATAAACGGGAGAATGCAAGCCGAATTTTTCCTGGATGGACTTGCCGAACAAGAGAAGTTCAGCCCGTTTGAACTCAATTAAAAGTGACCTGTGATCTGAGGTGAACCCCGGTTCCATATTATGCATAGAATCTCCGATACATCGAACACCGTCACCAAGCCTGGCCCGGATGATGAGCGATTTGGACGTCCTGGGTCCACTCAGCCGGTAGGGCCTGTAAATTGCTTTAAAGTAATGGGATACGCATAAGTTCTACGAGATATTACTGTCAAAATAGGCGTGTTTCTGGTAAAATCGGCCTTCTCCGAGTTATGCGCAACAACCCTAGGGAACGTTTACTCAATCTGCATCGTCAACATGTGAAGGCGTGGGAGCAAAAAAGCCTGGATCACCTGAGAGCTCTCTACGCTGGTGATGCCGTGGTTTTCAACGTCCTTCCGCCGCCCCGATTTTCTGATTTTAAAACATTTGAAAATACTCTGCAGCAGTATTTTGCTCAGATCAGGGAACTGTCCATCGTGACCTCCAATATACAGATCGAGGTTCACGGTGATGTGGCCTGGATCACCTCCCAATTTTTGATGGTCTACCAGCAAAATGGCCAGCATTTTCGTCAAAACGGGCGTTGGACGGAAATCTATCGCCAGGCTGACACCGAATGGAAGCTGACCCATCTGCATTCCTCCCCTGATCCACTGGAACAGATCTCGAAGAACTAGCCTATCGGCGGTCTACGCCCAGTGTGTTTCACCTTCCATGGTCCAGGTTTTTCTCGTTACCCTGTCAGCTGTCAGCTGTCAGTTGTCAGCGGGTCAGCGGTGACGCTGACCCACCATTGCAACCGAGACGAGAATCTCTTACATTGTTGGGACCCGAATCGGATGATGCATCATCCGGGCTGCTGTGAGGAAGGATACGCTCTATGGGAATAACCTGGATATGGTTTTTCTTGCGAAATTTAACCACTAACCGAAATCTGTTGAAGAACCTCATCATTCGGGATCTAAAACAGCGTTATGTCGGGTCCGTGGGCGGCTTTATCTGGTCCTTTGTCCATCCCGTCATTCTGCTGGTGTGCTACACGTTTGTGTTTAGCGTCGTTCTTCGCTTACGACTGGACCCTCGGGTGGGAACGGAGAACTTTCCACTTTATCTTTTCTGTGGAATCCTGCCCTGGTTCATGTTTCAGGATACCGTTATCAGGAGTTGTGGAGCTATCACGGACAATGCTGCCCTCATCACCAAGACGGTCATTCCAGCTGAAATCCTGCCCATTGCCATAACCCTGTCCAATCTGGTGCACCATTTGATCGGTTTGACCATTCTTATGGTTGCCCTCCTGCTTTTTCATTCGATCCATTTGTCAGTCTTGTGGGTGTTGCTGTATCTTCCGATCCTGATCATTCTTGCCCAGGGACTGGGTTGGTTAGTTTCCAGCTTGAATGTTTTTTTCAGAGACACCACGCAGGTGCTCAATGTGCTGATGGTTTTCTGGTTCTGGTTTACCCCTGTTTTTTACCCGGCCGAGATGGTTCCCGATTCTTTCCGGCTACTCATCGCCGTGAATCCGATGGCGACCTTGGTTTCCGGCTACCGGACCGCATTTTTACAGCTCAGCCAACCCGGCCCAGAGCAATTATTGGTTCTTGGGGGATGGACCCTGGCAGCTTTTCTGGTGGGCGCCCTGTTGTTCAGGAAGTCCAAACCCGCATTTGCGGACGTTCTATAAATGTCACTCGTCTCAGCCGACCAAATTTCCAAGTGCTATCGTGTCTACGGTAGTCCATCGGACCATTTGAAGGAGATGCTCTCTTTCAGAGGAAAAATCTATCACTCTCCTTTCTGGGCCGTTAAAGACGTTAGTTTTGAGTTAGAACGCGGGTGTTGTCTGGGGATTATCGGAGAAAACGGTTCGGGAAAGAGTACCTTGCTTAGCATCATTGCAGGGGTTCTCCGCCCCACCGAGGGAAGCCTGAAGGTCAACGGACGTATTTCAGCTCTGCTGGAGCTTGGATCGGGATTCAACCTGGAATTCACCGGCCGGGAGAATGTTTTTCTCAATGCCTCCATTCTTGGATTCAGCGATTCACAGACGCGTGAGCGTATACCGTCAATTGAGAAATTTGCGGAAATTGGAGAGTTTGTGGATCTTCCGCTCAAAACATATTCAACTGGAATGTTCGTTCGGTTGGCATTTGCCGTAGCCATCCACCTGGATCCGGACATTCTCATCGTTGATGAGGCCCTGTCGGTCGGGGATATTTTCTTTCAGCAGCGCTGTATCCGCAGGATTCAGCAACTCAAGAGTGAGGGGGTGACCATACTGTTTGTCTCTCACGACCTGGCAGCTGTCCGCAGTCTGGCAGATCGCACCATCTGGATGGACCATGGCGAGGCCCGGATGGACGGGTCGACGGACGACGTGGTTTCAAATTACCTGGCGGCCATGGTGAGCAAGGGAAGCAGAGAAGTCATGGAGACGGAAGCCGTGGGGCAGGTTCTGGAAAGTTCCTCGGACCTGGGTGTGTCTCTGGAGGCGCTGCAACGAATTCCCGACTTTCTGTCGGAAATCCCCAATGTCGACCATCAGTACGGGAATGGGAAAGCGAAGATCTGCGGTATCGGCGCTTTCAGCAGGGAAGGACATTCGTTGGCCAGTGCCGTGCAGGGTGATCTCGTCTGTATTCGTATTTCGATCGAGTTTCTTGAGCCCGTCGCCAGTCCCAATGTTGGATTCATGCTGCGCAACCGACTGGGGGAAGACGTTACCGGTACCAACGCCCTGTTCGAGGGGATGCCCCTGGCGGCTGCCCAGGCCGGGGATCGGCTTTCAGTGGATTTCATCATGGAGTTACCGTTTTTAAAGGCGGGATTCTACTATTTTTCACCGGCCGTGGCCGATGGCAGTTTGGATCAATATGATATGTGCGAGTGGTTGGACAATGCCTTGGTCCTGGAGGTTGTCGAGAGAGGCACAACTTACGGCCAGATACGCGTTCCGATGCGGGTTCGAGCGACTACGATTACACAGGGAGCGATCCCGACGGATTCAGGGGACTAGAAGTGGACTTCGTGCTTTTGTGCCTTTTTTGCTGTCGTGCAGAGTCGTGCAGTGGTTAACTGAATCGGCGCACGGGCTAATCCTGTCTCGGGCGCCAGCGGTCATAGACCTTTCTGCGTCGGCTGTGCTTGGGTAGGAGAGCCTCTTTGAGAGCACGGACCTGGCTGAGTACCTTCCATCCCAGCCCATCTTTGATGATCTGGAGTTCTTCTCTGGTGCGGTTCAGTTGGTCAGTGACCCGGTCCCTCTCCAGGCATAACTGATCGATCTGTTGGCCCAGTTGTCGGGCGTGATCTGCCCGGACCGCCAGCTCTTCCTCCTGTGAACGGACCTGATCTGCCCGGACCGCCAGTTCTTCCTCCTGTGAACGGACCTGATCTGCCCGCATGAACAGGGCTTCCTCTTGAGAACGGATTTGATCCGCCCGGACCGCCAGCTCTTCCTCCTGTGAACGGACCTGTTTTTGGGATTCCTTGAGCTGGTCTCTCAGGTCGGCGAGGGCTTCTTCGTGTAAGAGACCCGTCCTTTCCGTTTCCTGTTTGGTTTGTTGGACGAACTGGTCGGACACATCCACCAGGACGCTTTCCCTCGGAATGAAATCAGCAGATCCGTCTGTGGACAGGGCAATGAAATAACGGGGAGTGCGCCGATCGGTTTCCGCCAGAGTGAACTCTGACCTCTTGTCGATGAGAAATTCGGTGATTTTTCGCTCCCCTTCGATTGGCTCGGCCGGAACGGGCCAAATGTGGGAGTTGCAATAGATGTGTTGTCCCAGGAAACAGGTCCTTTTGAAGCTTCGATTCAACAACTGACTGAAGCCCTCGAAGTCCAGCTCCTTGGCGTGAAACGGGTTTTCGAAACCCGTTTCGTCGGTATAAACAACCTTGTTGGGAGTGGAAATGATGAGTAGTCCGTGGTTGACTAAAAGCCGCTTGATCTCCTCCAGGAGCGGTTCATGCTCCTCGATATGTTCGATAGCTTCCAAACAGACAATAACGTCAAAGCATTGGGATGCCGGCAGGGGGACCTGGGTGAGGGCTCCTACCAGGAAACGCAGGTTGGCCTGGTCATATTTGTCGCTGGCATGGCGAATGGTGGCCTCGTCCAGATCAATTCCCAGGACCGAAGCCGCCTTCCGGGCCAGCAGGCTGGCCCCATAGCCTTCGCCCGTAGCCAGGTCGAGTACCCTCTTCCCCTCAACAAACTGGGAGGCGAAAGCGTAGCGATGTAGATGTTCATAGGCGATCGTCGCGTCCTCAACCCAGGGGAGGAAACGTTCTCCCGTCCATTCCAGCATGGGTGTTTCCGTAACTGTGTAGGAGCTATCCTTCCTTTTTACCTTACCGTTATCACTTTTAGCTCCGACTCCAAAAAATGGGTCCACGATTCTATCCTAACTAGCTTAACCGTTGTTTTCCCTATTTCAAACTCCGGTCTGACACGGGTTGAATCCAGTTGCACGCTTTGGTTGCAAGATGCGGACAGAGGATAACTGAAAACCCAGAACTCACCCCGCTAGAATGATCTCCACGGCCAGGGAGTTCACTGCACGCAAGGTCGCGTATAATACTGGCATGCTGGTGATTCGCGCCATCCTCTGGCTTTTCTTTCTTCCGGCTCAGGCTCTACTTTTGTTGGGATTTCTCCTTTGCGATGGTCTGAACCTTTTCCGCTGGCGGTCTGTGGCTTCCAGGCTGGCCCCAGCGCCGAACCGGGATACCTCTCTCGAACTCTGCTCCATTGTGATTTTGAACTGGAACGGCCGGCATCTGTTGGAGGAGAGCCTGCCCGCCCTGGAAAGGGCTGTCCGCTTTTCGGGAAAGAACCACGAGATCATCGTTGTCGACAACGGCAGTCACGACGACAGCGTCGACTGGCTGAGGAGAAAATACCCCCATTTTAAGATCGTCGTCTTGAAGGAAAACATTGGCTTCGGGGAGGGAAACAACCGGGGTGTGGAGGCTGCCAGTAACGATGTTGTTGTTCTGCTCAACAACGACATGATCGTCTCGGAGGATTTCCTTTCCCCGCTCCTGAATGGTTTTTCCGATTCTCAGGTGTTTGCCGTTTCCAGCCAGATCTTCTTCCCTGAGAATAAGCACCGTCAGGAAACCGGCAACACTCAACTTTGCTTCAAGTGGGGTTATCCTCACTTGTCGCACGCACCTGTTCGACGTGTCCACAAGGTACGCGGGTATCTACCCGTGCTGTGGGCCGGAGGGGGATCTTCCGCGTTTCACCGTGAACGTTTTCTGGAACTGGGAGGATTTTCCTCTCTTTTCAGTCCCTGTTATTTCGAAGACACGGACCTCAGTTACCGTGCCTGGCGTCGCGGCTGGACAGTGCTCCTGGCCGCCAATAGCCAGGTGTTGCACAAGCATCGCAGCAGCAGTTCAACTCGCTTCAGTCCCTCTCAGCTTGAAAGACTCATGGAGGAGCGCAAACTGTGGTATGTCTGGAAAAACTATCAATGCAGCAGGCTGGTCACTCATCTTCTGTTGCTCCCCTTGCACTTCACACAGAAGCTGTCCATTGCCACTTACGGGCATGCCTTGAAGAAGTTGCCCTGTATCCTTTCTGAACGCATTCGGGCAGTGCCAAGGCAGGTGACCGAACGTGATCTTTTCCAGTGGATCCTCCAACCTCTCGCCTATCTGAATCACTTTCATCCCAGCCGGGCAGGAACCAATGGATTTCCCCTGCGCATTCTCACCGTCAGTGCGTACCTTCCTCGACTGGGCCGACACGGCGGCGGGAACCGCGTTTTTTATCTGTTGAGAGAGGTGGCCAGGAGACATGAAGTCAGTGTGGTCAGCTTCGTTGAAGACGAGGAAGAGGCCGGCTCCGTGTCTTCCCTGCTTCCCCACTGCAAACGAGTCGAGACGGTCAAACGGACGCATCATGTACCCATTTCACTGTTCCCCTATGAGCCCTTTGAAGAGTTCAACTGTCCCGAGTTCCGGGAGAAATTGGTAGCGTTATTGGCGGAAGAAGATTTCGATCTTGTTCATTTCGAGTGGCCGCAGATGGCGCAGTATGCCGATCTTTTCAGTGGTATCCCCAGGTTTCTGACGGAGGTCGAGGTCAACTATGCCGCCCACTACACGTTTGTGGCTCTGCAAAGGAATCCTCTCAAGAAGGTGAGAATGGTGTACAACAGCCTTCAGACTTTATACCGGGAGGTTGAGTTGTGTAGGAAGGTGGACCAGGTGGTATGCGTGACGGATGAAGACCGCAACTCCCTGCGTGGTTATGTTGAGGAGAGGAAACTTTCCGTCATCAACACCGGCGTGGATACGCAATATTTCACCTTCAACGAGGCTGGTTCCTTCGAGCCGGATACCCTGGTGTTTGTGGGTGCCTTTCGCCATGAACCCAACGTCGATGCCATGCTTTACTTTTGCCAGCAGCTTTTCCCTCGAATCTTGAAGGAACGGTCCCAGACTCGCCTTTACATCGTGGGGGGCGGACCCCCGGAGTCGATTCAGGCCTTGCAGTCCAGGCCGCAAGTGACCGTGACGGGTTATGTCGAGGACATTCGCGATTTTTATCGGAGGGCTCAGATCGTGGTGGTACCGCTGCGTACGGGTGTGGGCATAAGGGGCAAGATTCTCGAGGCCTGGGCGGCAGGTAAGGCCATGATTGCCACACCACTGGCCTGTCAGGGTATTCGGGCGGTGCATGGTGAAAACATCATGATCGCTGGAAGCGCGGATGAATTTGTGCGGCAGACGCTTGCCCTGCAGGGCGATCCAAGCTTGTGTCAACAGTTGGGCCGGGCGGGTCGTGAGACAGCCGTCGAATTCTACGACTGGAATCGCCTGGGCAAGGAAATGATCAACCTTTACGAAAGTATAGCTCGCACTCAACCGAGCCATTGACGCCAATGAGGGAGTCACGCATTCTTCTGGTCCAGTGCTGTCACCTTCCGCAATTTTTCTACATAGCGGAGAAAATCCGCCAGTACCATCCAGAATGGAACCTGGATGCCCTGTTTGGCGCACCCTCACAGGTGGATTTTTACCTGGACAGATTTCCCTATTTTCAACGAGTCCATTTCCTCGACAATGATGTCCAAACTTTGCCCGCCGCTTCGGATGTGGAAGCGGTTGTGTTGCCTCTCTTGAATCGTGGGTACTGGAAGATCAAGAAGGCGGCCCGTGGTCTATCCCTGGTGAACCTGGAGGTGGACTACCGGGGAGAGCTTCACCCGCTTTTGTCCAGGCGTCTTTATTCATCTCGGATCCGGGTGCTTCACCCTCCGGATGCGGACTTCGTTGCTTATGCCCGCCACTTCCCGCTGCCGCCGCTGGGCAAGCGAATTCTCCTGGTGGAAAGCTGCCACAGTTCGGTTCCAGGAAAGTTCCAGGGAAGGCTGGATCAGATCATCCCGATGGATGCACAGATCACCCGCATTCAGAAGGATCCAATCAAGGAATTCCGGCGGCACCTGGGCACTCATCATTTCGAAGGCGGGGTTGTTTTCTTCTCCGGTGAACCAGGTTTCGCTCTCTTGAGGTTGCTTCCTTTTTGGCTCCGGATACCTCGTATTGTGGTGGTGACTGAGACAGGACAATTCTTTGACGCGGACGCCCGAAAATTGTGCAGATTCCTTTGGGGTCGAATCCGCTATGGGATCTCACCACCGAAGTCTCCACCTCGAATCGTTCTGGTTCAAACAGAAACGGTATCCCACGTCCAGCACGTCATCGGACAATTGAAAAAGAAAGAGCTTTTTCCGCGTTCGGAAATTGTTCTCATCTGCCGGCAGGAGGATCGAGGTCACTTTGAATCCAACCCTCAAATTGATCGAGTGATGACGTACGGCAGGACGGGTATTCGCGATCATTTTCAG
>JYMV01022854.1_pt1 | contig 10616 bp, 6 predicted proteins | sample 338911 | NCBI WGS metagenome assembly JYMV01 (sample SAMN03354496, study PRJNA234377) | hydrothermal vent metagenome | biome: Deep sea; feature: Hydrothermal plumes at the Eastern Lau Spreading Center, Western Pacific Ocean; material: Seawater | place: Tonga | collected 2009 | depth 2000 m m
CGCGTAAAATGATATTCGATTCGTCTTTATTTATTTGCTTTGTTGGAGTTCTTGTTTTATGTTATTTGTGCTGGTGTCAAATACGATTTCATTTCAAATGATGTTCGTGTCTTTTAAAAGTCATGCGGCGGGTTTCATTCCGGAGCATCGGAGTTTACCCCGGAGTCTTAATTGGGTTCGTGTTTCTTAGTCTTTAGCTCTATGTGTATATGTTTTGCGGACTATTATTTTTCTTTTGGTGATTTCTGTCCTTTTTATGTTTACGGCTTCTGATTTTCTTTTTGGTATCTTCAAACATATTTTAAATGACCAATAAATGATGTCCCACAATATTGACAACTATACCCGACTAACAAACATAGTCACACGCCTCTGTAGATCACCTATCCTGGTTTTTGTTTTGTTTCATTCTGCATTTTACAACAAGCCCAATTCTAGACCAATTTAAAATTTGATTTATGCAGTTTACCCTTCCGGAACACCTGAGTTCAACCGGGTTTTAGTGGGGAATCCCGGGATAGTGTTGCTCTAGCGTTTTGTAGATCATAGTTTGTCCCTTTTTTTACCATTGCATTGTATGTCCTTCGATTTATGTCGTCTGATTACCTCTTTGATATCTTCCAACTTTTCTTACATCGTCTGTCAATCTTACGACTTCCAGTAGACATTAAAAATTACGAGAAATCCGACCAAATGCAGTCAGATTACACTTCCGGTATAAGATAGCAATGGCCGAAAAGCCAATGTTCAGTCATTTGTGACAGGAGAATAAAACCCGTACATTCAAAAGATTCAAATGAAGCATATGTTATTGTGGAATTAAAGTTACCCGAAAAATTCTTTCAGATGCACTTCAGTTTGACGCATCGATGTAGGTAAGTAGTTTCCATTAAGATCGTTTCAACAGACTTGACATTCGGTAACACAGAGTACAAGTGTTTATATGATGTGGTTATGAACACCGATTTCCAATAATAAAAAAAGAAACATTTTCTGAAGCGTTGCTATTAGAGAAAATCATAATTGCTGTCTTTCAGGATTAAATGACATATTCTGCTTCGGAGGCCGTCGTGGCCGTGATCATGTGGTAGTTGGATTTAAACTACCTATGTAATCAGTGAATATCGACACTATAGTTGTGAAATCGAATCCCACCTAGGCGAGGTGTACTCGATACAACTGTGCATTATGTGATAAAGTTTGTCAGTGACTTGTGACAAGTCGGTGGTTTTCTCCGGGTACTCCGGTTTCCTCCACCAATAAAACTGACCGCCATGATATAGCTGAAAAATTGTTGAAAGTGGCGTTAAGCACCATAAAACCAAGCATATTCTGCTTCCACCAGATGTCCATTTCATTCTAATCATAATCAATCCGTTTTTATAACGTAGTCTACGAGGTGTTATAAGTTCCACAGCAATATTATGTCATTTATATAAGTACGCCAAGGACTGTATGAGGTTCATTGGTCAATCTAAAGTACACCTTGATGTAGGATTTTTATCGAGTTTGTGTCATCTATTATTGGAGCGTAATGTTGTATTACATAATTATAATCAGATTATATAGTCCAATCAATGACGGCCAGATACGGACGGCCAGGCCAGTTAGTTTGTACATAGATAATGAATTGTTAGTCTATCATTATCTATATGTTTCTAAATTTGTCACATCTTTTTATTTTTAGCCACCATCTGGTATTTTCTTAATTTTAGTAATTATACAATAATGTAGACTTTGTATCTGTTATCCCCTTGGGTTTATGTTACGACAGTCATAAGGTACGAAGGTTACAATATTGGGACAATTGGTCGTAATCTATAAAACTATTTACAGGAAAATGCGTTTGCATTTTTTTCCCAAACATATATTGTGGAAATGATACAAGATTAGAATAGAGACATACAAACCCATATGAATAGAAGATATATTTGTACATATCTAATTTGCATCATTTTATCTATTAAGACTCCATCTGGACTACATACATTGCAGATAATAACACATATTTGCACAACCAACAAAGCAGCAGAATAAACACACAAACAATTCATAGTAGGGCGGACACGAGATGATACCAGATGTAAATAAACGTTAGAGAATACCGAAGGGGCAAATCAAAAATGAACAATCCAGGGAAACTGGCAACATAGGGTACACAACGCGAAGAAAACCACAACACAATACATGAGTTGGACACCACTATGCGCAAACAAACACAAAAAACGTAAATAAGACACGAGTCCTCCTGCAAACAAATCGTAGCAGACACCACAACACGGAACTCAGAACGTAAAGACACATAATATCGGGAAGTGCTACGAAAAGTGGAACATATTCGTGGTCAATTGTGATACAGATATTCCATAACGGTCAACCAAGTCATGGTGGCGACCGTAACACTTTCGAAATAATGACTTTAACTTAACCAATAGGAACCCTTGAATCAGTAGGTTCCTTGTTAGCAGCTGCTACTAACAGCAGCCCTCTCAAGGAAATTGAGATAGGAACCACAAGCTCTGGAATATCGCATCAATTGAGATATGTATATATATATATATATACTCTATATGCAGGTGCTGCTGGAATGTTGCTACTGTACATATAAATGGAAAGTTCACCATGAGAAAATTGAAATCATCTATTTTGTCGTAAGGTTTCGTTCTTAACCGACCATCTCTGTGAATTTCGAGGTGTAGGGCATGGAATGAAGCAGACCTATCTGTATATGTGGTATTTCAAGCTCAATGAGATATATGCGTTCAACGAAATCACCAAAACCTAGATTTTATTTAGTGAAAGGACATGTACATCATTTATATAGCGGAACGTGAAATTAAGTGATCGGGCTAGCTTCTTTTCGTTTTTCTTGAGAAGCCCCTGTATGAAGTATGCCTCGTAGGAATAAAGGAACAAGTAGGCGAGAAGAAGATCACAGCTAGTACCCATAGATATGCCGACTATCTGTTGAAAAACACGTCCACCAAGCATAGCAAATATGTTATCAATCAAAAACTCGAGCATGTTGATGAAATCAGTTTCAGAGAACTTTTCAGAGTGGTGTTTTACAAAATAAGATCTATCCCTTTCTAGCACAAGGTATTTGTATCTACTTTGTCCATTCTTTTTATGAAACACAGTTGGACCAACTCCTTTAATCTGTCTTTCAGCTTAGAATAGGGAATAGTTGTGCAGAGGATAGAGAAGCCAAATGTTTTAATGTTATTGTAGAAAGGGGAGCAACCTAAATCTGCTATATAAACAATTCGTAAAGCTTAAAAATTCACAGCGGTATATTTGATAATATTGCGGGATCCTATTAGCAGAATATTAAACAGATGATTTTGGCTAAATTAGGTCACAATATCAATAACTGATTTATTGTAATTGTTGCGTTAAACTGAATACTAATTTTATTGGACTTAAAATATAACGGAAAACAGTTAGTACATTAGTAGTTTTCTTATTGGTTTCAATTTCGCAATTCATCTTTTTCAGTGATGTGGTCTAAGCCGAGCACAGTATACTCGGGTTAGAAGAGAGTTTTCCTATCAAGGGATATCAGGTTACAAAACGAACTTGAGTACAAACACCAATGTAAAAGAAACCACATATGAATTCGTATTGTGTCTCCATTACCGTTAAATCTCATTGCATATCAATATACAGGACCGGCCCTAGGAAGTGCGGAGCCCAATTGTTCTCTGTAAAACATGCAGGAGGTTGTTGTGTGTACTTGAACAGCCGCGGAACTCTAGCGCGGAACCCAATTGGGAGCAATTTGTCCAATTGGTTTAAGGCCAAAAATAAAATACCACACCGTCGGAAAAATTACAAAATTAAATATCAAAATCGATACTGCTAACACACAAATACATGACCGCTCACTTTCCTGGCTTGGAACAGACACTTCAATAAACAGTGGCGGGGTTAAAATAATACTAATTAAAGCAGATATGCACAATATGTATCTTCTGAACATATTTAATGTAATGCTGTCTGGTGAAGCATGTCTTGTTTGTTCATACCTCACCACACATTACTGGTGATGGCCATAGTAAAGTAACAACATATAATATCTGTAAACGTGATAAGATTTGTAGGAACTGCTTGCATTTCCGGGTCACCTGAGTTGAACCCCAGTTTTTTGTGGTAGTGGTGTTGCTCAATCTTTAGTTTTCTGTGTAGTATTTGGTGGATCATTGCTTGTCTTTTTGTTCCTTTTTTCTTTTGACCATTGTAGTATCTGTCCTTCTTAGATTTACGGTTTCTGAATACCCTATTGGGTATCATTACATTTTTCTTTAAATATTTGCTCAGTGAAATTTTATGCCTACAAATATTTATATATGCAGTTTGGTAGATGATAATATCTATAAAACAAATGTATTTGAGAAAAGGAGAAAATAGAGATTTTCGCCCAACATTACCTTCATTATCATCATTTAATCATAAGAAGTTTAAAGTTTAAACACGTCATGATCATGTTTCGCGAACAGTTTCAAGACACCACAGGGGTAACATGAGGTCGTAAGTCGAAGGACAGACAATGCCAGGTTATTTCTGAAAGTCAAAGTATAGGTTCCATATTTGCATCACTTTGACATACCATTTTGCGTAAGATATTGTCCCTAAATATACCAGTTTTTTCTGGATTGAAATTGCAGTTTCTATGGTGAAAATTGTTATTTATAGTAGTTTCACTTGGGAGACCAATTGCTACGTGTTCGTACTATTTTTGACATTGCTAAAGTTTGTCAGTGACTTGCAATAGGTCGGTGGTTTTCTTCTGATACTCCGCTTTCCGCCACCAATAAAACTGACCGCCACGATATAACTGAAACATTGTTGAAAGTGGCGTTTAACACCATAAACCAAGCAAAACCAACCAGACATTAGAGTTCTATATTTATTGTATGAAGACAAATTAATCTATTATTTACATCATGATGTGCTAAATGAAATGAAATGGTCCTAATGCACCCTTTTAAAGGCTTAATTAATTAAGGTTTAATGTGAACACCATATCCTTGTCAGGATGTACAACAGCATGTGCCCAATCCACTACGAACTTTAAGTCGGGGGTCAAATTATTCTTTGAAAATGCGAAGTCGTGGAGGAGTATAGCAATAGCTAATCGAAGTTCTAACCAGGCCATGTGTTGACCTATACACACTCGAGATCCGGCTCCAAAGGGTATATACATGTTGGATTGCAGAGACTCTTCACCGAGAAACCGGAAAGGCTTGAATACTTTTGAATCTATCCAGTTGTGTGGAGACCTGTGGATTCCCCAGGTAAATACAATAATATCACTCTGAAAAAAAGTAAAAACAGGAGAAAATACATAAATTTGTTGTTGTGTATTTATATTACATTGCAAAATATTTATATAGAACAAAAAAAACTTCCATATTAGATATCGGGACGGAATTAATCAAATACTAGTATCTGTAGATCCTTTTTGCTTAAATGTCTCTATTATTCTGATAATAAAACCTGAAAAAGGTTATTATTGTAATGATTTATTTTGGCCGGTGGCGTGGGGTGGGGGTGGCAATATTCTAACAATATATACTTATAAAATGATAATAATAATTATATGTATGTATAACATACGAGTAATTCATTGTATATCAGTCAATTAATAAGATGGTTGGCTTATGGTGTTGAACGTCACTATCAACAATAGTTCAGTTATATTGTGGCGGTCAGTTTTATTGGTGGAGGAAACCAGAGTACCCGGAGAACACCACAGACCTCGTCGTAAGTCAATTAATAAGACTATCCAATGCTATAACAGTAAACCAATTGAGATTTTGAAATAAATTATTTCTTATCCAACAAAACGGGTGTAGGCCTATTTCATATCTATAGGAGAAAATGCTAATTGTGTTTGGAGGGCGAGCCGCATATACATGATAGACAATGTAGTTATGTTTCATTCATGAAGGTCATAGTTAAGCAATCTATTTCAAGAATTTATGATTCATTGCATATGATTACAATGACTAATAACTGGAATGAATGCTAGCATACTTGTACGCTTAGGTATGATGATAAGTGTAAACTTGTGACGCAAGCGTTAAACATTCATTCCAAAACAAGAGGCATTATTATGTCAATCAATTTTAACACTTGTTTCTTGGTTTTTTTTTCTCATTGTCATGTGAAATCTATTCTGATTTTTTTCCGTTCAGTTTTTCGTCATTTCCGGTTTGCGTATTGCATTTAGTCTCAAAGGAATGAAATTAAAACAAAACGCATGCTCGCCATTATGTGAGCTTAATCCTCGCTGTAAAACATACATTGGTTAAGCATCCGACTAAAACCGACAAGTTTTTTTGTGGTTCACCATATGATATCAATTTTTAGTTATTATTTTTGTATGAATGTATGCATTTAGAGTAGGTTCTATAAAGTAATTGGTGAAAGTGTGCTTATATTTTGACAGCATTCTACTTCAGTAATATATATAAATTATTTATTTGTAGATTTGTAAATTGAAACAAACCGAGTTAAGAATAGACTGATCCTCCCGGAGAACCCGATTTCACTCCCGATGTTTGTGGGTGTTTGTTGTTTTTGTCTTTTATTGTTTATTTTATTTTTCACTGTACTAGCATTTGATGTTTTGTTTCCGTGAGACCACAGACTATAAAATTGGCATTGCTGCTTTTCCGCTAAGCACGCGGCATTAAGGAGTAAAAACAAAGACTGATTGGCTCGGAATCACAATAATGAGTCCGAGTGGAGCGACATGTCTACAGGTGGACTGGTGTTTCAGTGAGCTAGCACTATACAACTCCAATTAAGCGTGTTGGTCAAGTACGAAATGGACATCATCATTGTCATCATCATCATCTCGTTGAAATATAACTTGTTCTCCCCACTATATAGCTGAAATTTGCTGACTTGGCGTTAACCAATAACCCGTCATTGATTGTATCCCCATCATCCACCTTCCAATTTTGGAACCATATATGCATATTGATAGAAATCGATAATATGCAGCATCCATTGACGACGAAATAAAATTATAAAAAATGTATATATTTATTTAAAAATTGATAATGATGTAGTATACTCACATGTTGGTCTAGATGGATATTTCCTAAATTAACAGGGACATTATTTTGTCTACTAATGAATGGTGCTATCGGGTATAGTCGTAAGATTTCTTTCATCATGCTCTCCATCTTAGGGAGGGTTGTAGTAGGATCGTCCATAATCTCTGACCACCGTTCTTTTACCTCATCTCTCAATTCTTGCTGCAAATACATAATGTGATCATACTTTAATGGAAGTATATACCGGTTCCTGTATTTGTTTGATTTCTTTATTTATGGAACGACCATTTAACTTTTACGTCGACCACGTATATAATAAACATGACATCGTATGTGTCTAAGCGTCACACAGATTATCTATCTAGCGATTTTCCTATGCATACCGTTCCTTAATGAAAGTGAAATGGAGTCAGGCTTGTGGATTAAATTTTGCCATCAATAAAAAAAACCTGTTTTCTTGTACTATGCATTGCAAGTCCGATACTTGTTGGATATCACCATAGAAGTTTCATCATTTTGTTGTAAATCTAGATCACAGTATCCCTTTTTCTCTAAATCATCAATGAGAACAGTTTGAAGATACCAGAAGGCTCAGGATCAGAAGCCGTAAATCGAACAGACAATTCTGGCCAAAAGGACAAATAATGACGTACAAAACACTACACAGAAAATTAAGTTTGAGCAACACAAACTCCACTGAAACCAGGGCTGTACTCAGGTGCTCTGGATGAGTACGTAGTTCCTGCTCGACTAGTGACACATGTCGTGTTACCCTTGTTACAAACCCGGTGGTAAGTCATAAACATGATTCTATTTGGTTATGAGGTAGTCGTACAAATATTGAGGTGGTCACATCTCATGAAGTAATTCCATGACAGTGTGGTTATCATGTACTTATATAAATCTAGAAAATACAATATACCTGAATGCATGGAAAATCTGTCAACAAAGAGAAGACAACCGGTATGGTAGATGCTGTAGTTTCTGTTCCTGCCATTAGAAACAGCTTCATATTGTCTTTAGCCTTAACAAGAATATTATTTTAAATATCTATTTTCTTCACTTTCAACATTTCAGTTATATAGTGGAGTCACTTTTAATTGTAGCAGTATGCAGGGTACACAGAGAAATCCATTTAAGTCACTTAACAATCAAAAGCATCCATTACATGTGAGTAGATTGCGATCTAGGTCACAATATATGGCTTTCAGTTATATAGTGGGGTCACTTTTCTTTATGAAGGTAAATAGTGTACATAGAGAAATCCGCTAACTTTTTGCAAGTCACTTACAAACTATCAATGATAGGCACCCATTGCATGGGTAGATTATGTGATCGAGGTCACAATGGCCGTCCTAGGAAGATGCTTTAAAATTTCGTTCATATTTGAGCAAAACCAAAACGATACAGTGTTTGAAATACTAGAAACATTTCTAATCTATGCCTTATTAGCTTTTTATTATCTTTATATCATCGAAACCAAATAGTTTTGTATTAAGCAAGTTGTAGAAAAAAACACAAATGCATTTAATTGTGAGGCGGAAAGACAAAATAATATATGTAAAATGGTATTTACCATAATACCTATGTATATAACACTAAATATAGAAGGAAAAAAAACACTTAATCTAAAGGACTCTCCAGGTGTATATAGACATATAGATATATTTTTGGAAGTAAATAAGCGTATTGGTAATATATGTTATGTTTATATAGTAAAGAGACGTACAAGTAAATAAGAGAGCAAAGCTGATATACACTGAATGTGCTTAATAAACTAATTAGGCGTGATGATACAATATGAATATCAGATGAACAACTTCTATAAAACATACCTCTTCAAACCCACAAGCCTCGTGTAACTGTACAACCAATCTTTTCTGTATTGTTGTATCATCTTGTTCTAGTGCCTCTTGTAATATTCTAGAAGTTATTCTATCTAGACCCTCACTGGCTTGTCTAAACTCTTCAGAATCCGCTGATATTTCATTAAGAGCGTAACACCTATGGAGAATTGTCATCATACAATCAAGCAATTCATCTTGTTTTCCATCTATAGCCTTTAAATCTAGCTGGAGGAGAACATGGCCGACGATGTCTAAAGCAAGTCGCAATATCCAGTGGGTAAGATTAACAGATTTCAGAGATTGTTGTTTGATTTTAGAACACATTTTTTCAATATCATCAACCATGATAGATGCTCTTTCCTCAATAGATGTCTTTCTAAATAACGAAGCAATAGCTCGTCTTGTTTCCGGACTTTTCTGAGATGAACCTAAGAAGGTATCTTTCAATGGAGATTCGTCTAAATAATGCTCAGCTCCTTTCTCTAACTTGTTGATTGCAGTCTGTGCTTTTTTCTGATCAACTATATATATTTTATTGTCGTAGCGGAAGAGGCCATATTTATGATAGAATTCCGATAAAAACTCTAGTTTTTGTAGCTTGTCATTTCCAAATATACATTTCAGTAAGGAATTTACCAACCATGATGGCGTGGGAATATTGTTATTATTTGTTGATACTGACCTCTGAAAAATATAACTATGTAAAGTAATCTTTATTTAGGAAAATACATTTTTATTATTATAATTTACCATCAAGTTTTCAGAATGCACTTTTGTTCTTAGGAATCTGCCTTCATATATTCAATTAATCTTTAAATAAACATAACGTTACTACATCTACGTATTTACGTTAACAGATGAATTCTGTTTGGCGATACACAAAAAAACCCATCAAATATGCCAGTTTAAACATGAATCTGTCATTGATGATTTGCTCTTGGTTCTCAGAAGTCAAAGGATTACTGCCATGCAATCATAAATTATACATATATAATATAAAAGTTACATTTTAAAATTAATTGGTTGGTTATAGCTTGAACTGTAGTTTCATGTGGGTAAATATTATGTAGGCGAGAAGACATTTCTGTTCTGGTAGTTCAGTTGGTTATGCATATTACTGCTTTTATGAACACTAGATTTTAAGTGAGTGAGTGATTGATTGTCGTTTAACGCCATATGAACAATTTTTCTGCTATATCATGGCGAGAACAAATTACATTCAGTGGAATGATATGATGATGGGATTCGCTTTGTACTAGACCAACACGCTTAATTGTGTCTGCATAGTGCTAGTTTACTGATACAACAGTCCGCGGGAAGACATGTCGCCCTACTCGGACATATTATCCTGATTACGAGTCAACCAGTGTTTGCTCTGACTCCTTAATGCTAAGTGCTTGGCGGAGAAACAGCAAATACCATTACACCACCGATGCGTGTAGATCAGATTTTGATTATCATGTATAAAATGTTGCATGTAATGACACACAAGTCCTATTTAAACGTATTTATTTTCTCCATTTAAACCTCTAAGGCACAACAGAACGAGTGTTGTCTCTTTGGATTCCTGTTATTATATGTGTTGTATGTGTTTTCTTTTTTTTTCTCCCCCCATTTTTTTGGTTGGAAAATATGAAAATGTACATACCATGTTGATGAAATGACCAATGACTTTTAAAACGAAAAAACAACATAACGA
>JYMV01032839.1_pt1 | contig 10616 bp, 9 predicted proteins | sample 338911 | NCBI WGS metagenome assembly JYMV01 (sample SAMN03354496, study PRJNA234377) | hydrothermal vent metagenome | biome: Deep sea; feature: Hydrothermal plumes at the Eastern Lau Spreading Center, Western Pacific Ocean; material: Seawater | place: Tonga | collected 2009 | depth 2000 m m
GGAAATATAAGGTTGGTAGGCTGTGTAGAAGTTCCTAGCGAGTACAATATATTGTGTGTCATTTCCGGTCTTCTGAGGGATGAATTGTGTGAGTAGCGTCCGAAACGGAAATTGAAAGTTTTGTGACTTGTGTGTCTTCCATATCTTCTACTCGCATTTTGATCATAGAGGGTCTTACTATGATTTCGTCACCAATCTTTGGTGAGTTCACCATTTGTTTCTGAACTAAATTACCAATTGTGCCAGATGACATGGTAGTCAGATCGATGCCTAAGTACTCGTTTACATCAGATATGAGCATGTCGGCATGTAAAGCTATTCTATTTGTGGCATCTGCTGAAATATTTATGGTTCCTATGTCGAATTCGTCTTGAAGTTCACCAAACACCTCTTCGATCAGGTCTTCATATGTGACAATCCCAGTGGGATGGTTTTTCAAATTTAGAACAATCGAGATATACTGTCTTTTTGCTGAAAGCTTTTTCCAGATATCTGCTGCTCAGCAAAGAAGATTTATTTGACTTACGCCTTCTAATGAGACCAGCACCATATATACCAGAACATGCACCAATAACTAATATCATGGCTGTCTTTAAACGCAACCATGTTCACATGGCCGTCGCACTCGATGAATATGGAGGTACTGCTGGCATAGTAACTTTAGAGGATTTGGTGGAAGAGATAGTAGGCGAGGTGCGAGATGAATTTGATATATATTCCGAACCATTGGTCAGAACATCTCCTACAACATTTGAGACACTAGGAAGTTGCCCAGTTAGTGTCCTTCAGGAGTACGTCGATTTAGGTTCTCGTGAAAACCTTCCTGACGTCGAGACTGTCAGTGGATTACTGATGACATGGCTTGGCAGACCACCGCAACTACAGGACCGTCATATACATAATGGGAATATACTATTCACAGTACTGTCCGTTGAGGGCTTGACTGCCACAAGGGTGTGCGTAGGCTTCACCTTACCATCAAAAGACTGAAATACTGTAACTTATTAGATATATTTATAAAGTTGAAAATAAGACTATAGCAATAGTGATTGCACTTCAATATCATCTGGGGAATTCACCACTTGCATGAGTTGATTACGCAATTCTTCACAATAACCGGTAGTATGATTGGAAAAATCAAGTTCAAAACACCTATCGTCAACTTCATAAACCACCATAACAAATCTGTCTTGTCCAGGAAAACTGTTTAGTACATTGAATGCCCACTTTACACGCAATTGGTAATCACTTTGATTGTCGTCTGGACGCAAGGTCACCACAATACGTCTTAGAGATTTGCTTGATTGGTCTTCTGTAGAAGATTTAGATTTTAGCAATGTTTCGGATCTTTCATGCTCATTAGAAACCAAAATACCTTCTTGAGTTGCTGTCACAGACTTGTTGACAGGAGATTGCACATCTCTAATTCCTTGTATCTCAACAGCCATTTGTACTGCTTGGGATTCCTCATTGCTTTGATCATTCTCCGGTAGTTGTATGTTTTGTGTTGACCTCTGTTTCGTAACATGATTATCGGAGACCTCCACCACCCTTAGCTCACGATCTATACTACTTACCAACAAATTTGCTTCACCTCGTTTTGTATCAACTTTACCACTTACAGCTACAAGAGTATCAATTTCTAGCCAATCCTCTACTTGTTTCCACACGTCAGGAAAAACCACCAAATCTGCGAAACCATGTAAATCCTCCAAAGAGACAAAAGCCATTGCGTAACCTTTCTTGGTGATATGCATTCTAATACGAGCGATTGTGCCAGCTAAGGTAACTACCTTTCCATCCATGTCCGACAAATCAACACTGTAAGCAGTAATGATTTCCTCAATCTGATCCATATTTGACAGCAATGGATGATCACTAATATACACTCCCACTAAATCTTTTTCCCATTTACGCAATTGTTTCTGAGAAAAATCATCTACATCAGCAACTAAATCAATTTTAGCGGTGCCATTATCGTCGTGAAGCATGTCAAACATATTGATCTGGCCTACCTCCTTCGCCTTATGGATAGCAGTACTAGCACCAACTAATTGTTCAATTGATCCAAGCAATTTATGCCTATCTTCAAACTTATCAAGTGCGCCAACTTTCACTAAACTGTCGAGTGCTCGTTTACCCACTTTCCTAAGGTCTACGTGCGCACAAAAATCGTCAATATCATTGAAAGAGCCGTGCTCAGAGCGTGCTCGGAGTATCTCTATCACTGCTCCTTCACCTACGTTTTTGACCGCACATAATCCAAACCGTACTGCATTTTCTCCATTATTGGATTCCTGTACATGAAAATCGAGCTCACTATTGTTTACATCAGGTGGAAGCACCTCTATACCCATGCGGCGGGCATCAGCTATATAAACTGCGAGCTTATCCGTATCATCTCGTTCTGCAGTAAGCATAGCTGTCATATATTCCGATGGATAATTAGCTTTTAGGAAAGCAGTCTGTACGGCTATAACACCATAATCAGCAGCATGAGCTTTGTTGAATCCATAACGAGCAAACTCCTCCCAATCGTCAAAAATAGCATTTGCAATCCTTTCGGATATGCCATTATTCACCGCACCTTGGACGAACTTTCCTCGATGCTTCATTAACTTATCCCTAATCTTTTTGCCTACAGCCTTTCGTAAATCGTCAGCCTCCTCCGCAGTATATCCAGCCAAATCCATTGCAGCAAACATAAGCTGTTCCTGATACACAGGCCTACCATAAGTTTCCGAAAATATTGGTTCTAAGGCAGGATGTAAATAAGTGACTTTTTCCTCACCATGCATACGACGAATATAGTGCGGTATAAAGTCCATTGGACCAGGACGATATAGTGCTACCATTGCAATAACATGTTCTAAACGGGTAGGCTTCATTAAGCGCAAAAATCGGCGCATTCCTGCACCTTCTACCTGAAACACACCAGCCACATCGCCACGTCCCAACAGCTCAAAGCTATTTGGATCATCTACCGGGATATTATGTAAATTAAAATCAACACCATGCCTATCCTTAATCAACTCACAAGCACGTGCCATTACTGTCAAAGTGCGAAGACCTAAGAAATCTACCTTGAGGAGTCCTAATCTATCGAGAACCTCCATTTCAAATTGAGTTGTAGAGGAAATAACACTCTGCTGAGCACCGCTTCCTGTAGTACGATGTAAAGGTATATATTCAACCAGAGGTTTATCTGCAATCACCACTCCAGCAGCATGTGTTCCTGCATTTCGATGAACACCCTCAAGGCTATGAGCAAGATCTATCATTTTCTGCAGCTTTTTGTCGGTCTTATGAACTGAAATAAAATCAGGTACATCGTTCAGTGCATCACCTATGCTGACTGGATTACCTGGTACATTTGGTACCATTTTTGCCACTCGGTCAACATCGTTAAGTGGAATATCCATAACACGACCCACATCTCTGATTGCAGCTCGAGCCTTAAGAGTACCGAACGTGATAATCTGAGCGACTCTATCCTGACCATATTTCTGAGACGTATACTCTAGCAACTCGTAACGACGGTCATCCTGAAAATCCAGGTCAATATCAGGCATAGACGCTCGGCCAGGATTTAGAAAACGTTCGAAGATTAAGCGATGCTTCAGAGGACAAACGAGAGTAATACCCAGTGCATAAGCAACAATAGAACCAGCAGCTGAACCGCGTGCGTTATACCAAATACCTCGTTCAGAAGCAAATTTACATAGGTCCCACACTATCAAAAAATAAGCGTCAAAATTCATGTCGCCAATTACCTTCAGTTCCATGTCAAGCCTATCTTGAGTTTCAGCTTTGGAGTCTACGTCAGTGTAACGCTCACTTATACCGTAATTGCATAGATGGCGGAGATAACTCGAATTGTCATATCCGTCAGGCACCTCAAATTCCGGTAAATGTACGCCATCAATATCAGGATTAACAGAACAACGCTCTGCTACAAGCAAAGTATTATCTAGGGCTCCAGGCACATGTCCAAAAAGTTTCTCCATCTCATCTGGAGAACGCAAAAAGTATGAATCATTGTTCATACGCATACGTTTCTTGTCGGTGAGAAGGGCATTAGTCTGAACACATAACAAAACATCATGCAATTGAGAATCTACATTGTGTACATAGTGCACATCATTAGTCGCGACAAATTTAAGTCCATACTGAGGACCAAACTCTAGCAAAGAGTCATTTACTTCATTCAGGCTAGGAATGTCGTGATCTTGTAACTCTATAAAAAAACGATCAGTGCCAAAAACCTGAATATAATAGTCCATAAGTTCATGAGCACGATTCATATTACCGGACATTAAAGCTCGGGGGATTTCACCTGATAAGCAGCCCGTTGTACAAATCAAACCTTCAGCATGTGAAGACAAAAATTCATGGTCAATGCGAGGCTTATGATAAAAGCCTTTCAATTGGGATGCGGTTGCAATCTCCATGAGATTCTGATATCCAGTCTGATTTTCGGCAAGCAAGAGAAGGTGGAAACTCTTAGAATCATGTTGCGACTCTCGATCACTCATATTACGAGCTGCCATATAAGTTTCCATACCCAATATTGGATTAATATTTACCTCATTGCATGCATGGTAAAAATCAATAACACCATACATTGCCCCATGATCAGTAAGAGCAAGTGCTGGCATATTTAGCTCACTTGCTCTAGCAGCCAGTGAGCGTACGCTGCTTAAGCCGTCTAATAGTGAGTATGAAGAATGGGTATGAAGATGAACAAAAGACATTCAGATGATTATGCAATACTGACAATCAGTATATATATGATGCACTCTGGTAAATGCGCTAGAATTATTATAGCATGCAGGTATTCTTAGTAACATACTACGGCTAAGATGTCGGCTATAGGTAAATGAACACATACAATTACATCTATCTAGACCAATACAATTCTTTCTTGACCGTCACTAGAAGTATGGCAGCCACGGTTTTAATATCGCTAAACTCACCGGCACAAATTTGTTCCAGCAATTTCTTAAATGGGACTAAATGTACAGTGATATCCTCATCAACATCTCGTGGTAAAGGGGCAGAACTCAGTCCTTTAGCTACATAAACTTCCATGGATTCTGAAGAGTATCCCGGAGCGAGATAAAAGCTACCTGCAGATACCAAGTAATCAGCAGACATTCCTATTTCCTCTCGCAGTTCACGTTCTGCAGTATCAAATGAGGATTCGCCTTTTTCAAGAGTACCCGCTGGAATTTCCATTAATACCTTACCTATTGCATGTCTGTACTGTGACACCAAATATACGTTACCATCGTCATCTATAGCCACAATAGCAACACTGCCTGGATGCTCTATAACTTCACGGCAAACAACCTGTTCACTGGCACTGGAAGGGACACAAATATTGTCAGCGCGTACATTTATTACTCTACCCTCATACAGATATTCTGTGGAAACAATTTCAAACATTGATTTCATACAAATTAACTTTTTCTATGCATTAACTAATGGTATAGATGAGCAATATGATCTCTAATCCGTATTAACGAAATATGTCGCTACCAAACGAGCATCGTCCAATATATCAGTTTCAATAGGAAGTTCATGATTAACCGTTATACGCAAGACAAGATTTGCGGCAGCCTCGCGAACATATTTAGGAATTGATGGATCAACAGACACACCTTGTAAGTAAGCAAATGCGGATTGCCCTTTTTTGCTACAATCGTGTCTCTCACACCATACCCGTATTGCCCAACCAGCCGCCCTCCGAGCGTGCACCCGTGCCTTTCCCTCGTTTCCAGCTGATCGCATCGCGACTGCCAAATCTAACTCTAACGATACTTCTTTAGGGATGTTACTAGTCACAGAAATCTATTGTACCAGAGATAATCTCTAGAAATGTCAGACTATGTGGCACGACGAAGAACAATCATGTATAGTTACAATGTGAATACACCTGATGAAAATTTGGAAGGACTTGTTATTTTAGCTAAATCTGGTGACGTTAAGGTTGCTAGAGAAGGATTGCGTGAATTCACTAAGAAACATCCTAATAAGTTGCTTGCGTGGAAATGGCTGGCTGATGTAGCCTCTAGTGTAAAAGAACGTTCAGACGCAATTAGAAGAGCACAACTCTTAGCACCAGGTGACCCCTGGGTTATAGAAGCTAAGAAACATAGCAGGCCTCCAGGATACAGAAAAGACAAATACAGTGGAGTAGAAAATAGTGCCACGCTATACTCTGAGAAAATTGACAATGAAGAGATAGTTGAGCATATAGAAGATTCTATAGAAGTAGACAAAATATCCGATACAAATTCCGACAGTAAATCTGTTTCTTTGGAGGATAAACTAGAGCCTAAATCTATCAATTCCCCGGACGTAAAAATATATAGTCAAAAAGACCAACAGATTATAGAAACTCGTCAAAAATCCGAACAACCTAGTTGGCTGATTTGGGTATCGGCTATAATGGGAATAGCAGGTTTTGTTCTTTTGACTATAGCCTGGAGCATGAGTCAGTAATAAGAAGTCTCCTAAAGCAACTTACGGAATTCATTTGCTTTCTAAATCGGTAACTTTTGCCCCAGTGTTTAAATACAAGGAGCCCTAATGACAGCTCGATCGCGAAATGAGAAAGTGTTCATCAGTGCTTTAGCGGCCATAGCTGTAGCTTCATATTTATTGATTGCTGCCATAGGTAATACTGATATATATAGCCTTGCTCGAGTCCTTACAGGAAAGAATATAAGCTGCAATTTACAAGGATTTGATTTTAGCGAAATTACTAAGCCAGAAACGGGTTTAGCAGGTGCTGATCTCGAATATGCAGTATTGACCAATGCGAATATGAGTAACTCCAATTTTACAGGGGCATTTATGCGACATTCTATCTTGTCTGGCGCTAACCTACAAAATTCTATTTTTAGGAATGCTGTGCTTAACAGTTCAGAACTGATCAATACAGATCTGCGCGGCGCTGACCTACGTGGTGCATATTTAGCCGACGCTGACCTTACTGGTGCTTTAGTCACTAAATCTCAGCTTGATAGCGCTCGCACACTTTCAGGAGCAACACTACCAGACGGAAAAAAGCACGACTAAATGAAACGGTCCTTTCTCGGTTTCTTCAGGGTGCTACAAGGATGCTGTCGAACTGAGGGCTTCATGTAACCATCTATGAGGCCAGCAGCAACGCGCAACACATTACCGGAAGGATAAATCAGGAGTTAACGGATAGTTCTAACTGACTTACTGCGCTCCCATACTAGACGGGGCACTGTATAACTAATGCACCTTAGGAACCACAGATGTCAGTTAGAGGATGGCAGTGGCGGGCATCCAGGCGGACAAATCCCATCAGGAATGTTCTCGCCCGGTAGGTTGTAGGTGGCATCTGCTGGCGCTACTGCGATTGCCCACCCCCAGTTCTCGGGATCAGAGACAAGAAATGCCACTGACCCTGGGAACATAGCAGGGGTGGATGACATTGAGAAATTTTGTTCGGAGCTCACAGAAAATATTGAGGATTGGTGTTCTTCATCCTGTTGATAGAAAATCGCAGAGAATTGAGCTGGGCCTCCTACACTTGCAATGATCGCTCGCCAATCTGTATCAAATGAATAGGTCTGACTGACAAAATCCCCATGGCCTTCGACGCCCAAGAGTAGGGTATCTTGGTCAAAGCCTAGTGATTTGCTGTCTATTTGAGCGGTACCATCAATTTCCTTGTCTCGAATTCCGTCGTACATCAGAACGTCGAGCGGAAAGTCTCCAAATGGATTTTCGTTGGCATCGATCATCCATCCCATTCCTGTCGGGACCCCTCTCCCACGTGACCAGTCATTTCCGTAGCTAGAGCTGCTCCATCCTTCAGAGGGATTTCGATATAGCTCGGCAAAGCGGTTGACGACATCCTCTGTGAAGATGGCAGGTGCATAAACATCCCACGGTCCCCGCTGGTCGCGCATCATTGCAAAAGAGATGTGAGGAGAACTCGCTCCATGAAGTCGCTCGGAGAACCCGGATACGTACATGTATCCGATGGTATCACCCTGTTCAACATACTGGTTATCCTCAACCAAGATGAAATCCTCAAAGAAATTCATTGGTTTGTCTTGGAGAGTTACGTATGGTTCCATGCTGTAAAGAAAATTGACATTAACATCATCGTCGGTTGCAATTCTGATGGCAATCGTGTAACCAACGTGCCACCATGGCGGATCGTAATTTGTGTGGTCAATAACGTTGTAGTAAGGATAATTGGGTGGATCTGGCAATTGAATAATTCCATCGGCTACCGCGTAGATCGGCGGGTAATCTGATGGTTCTATCGCATTCAGCCAACGCGGATCAGAGTTGGAGAAATATACCTGAGCGTCATTATGGGGAACTGGACTTCGTTGTCCAACATGAGGATGACCAGCGATGATATCCTCGAAATCAACCAAGAAGCGGTCTGATTTATTTTGAGCGAAATAACTGATGTCCGGTAATTCTGAGTTGCTGGACATAACTTGTTGAATCAATTCGGTCACAACAGTTGCCACTGAACCACTTTTACCGCTGGTTACTGAGGGTGCTGCAGTCATCGGAATGGCGGATGGACTGACCGGCACAGAAGTTGGCTCTTCCGCGGTTGGAGTAGACGGTACCGAGGAGGAGGTTGGTTGCGGTTGCGCCGTAGTAGGTGTCGACTTATCTGCAGCATCAACCAAAGTATCTGTAGAAGACGGCGCACATGACCACAACACGAATACCATAACGAATCCACACGGCAGGAAGTATCTTGTTTTCACAGAATTACACAACCCTCCGCCAAAATCGCTCCAGCAATCCTTTTCTTCCATCTTTGTCTAGTACCAAAAATGCGCTACTAATTATATCCTGCAGAAGCGCACATAGATGCCTATTGTTGATGATATCCCTTGCCCCAACCGGCTTTCTTTGCTTCAGTTTCTTCCCTTCACTTCTATCATAGCGAGCCAAGGCGGGCGATAGCGATGGTTACAAGGCTCCATGCCTGACCAATCCCCACTTGCTTTCCATCGCCCTCATTAGTTTATCTACAATCCTAACCTGTGGCAAAATTTGGCGACCGTCACGAGAGTGGTAATATTACGACTTAGGGAAGAAGTAGCACTTGTCCTTCGAAAATGAAATCAGCATTAGAAATATTGTTGGCAAGTACAAGAGATTGTACTGAGGTATCATACAGGGTAGCTATTTTAAAGAGATAATCACCAGATTGAACAGTATATTTATTTCCAGATGCTTGTGCTAAAACAGGAGTAGGAACAGGAGTAGATGTAGCTATAACAGTCGCAGTAATAGCAACTTCAGCAATACCCTCATAATGAAAATGTGCAATCTCACCCAACATTCCATCTATGGTTTTTGTAGACACAACATAGTCTCCAGAACCATTATAGTCAACCGTAATTGATTGAACACTATCTACGTAATCATGCTCCAGAGTAATACTATTACCTGATCCGCCTGACACCAAGGATTGTAATTGCGAAGTGGAAATATGGCCGACATGACCTTTAGTACCTGACCAAAAATCTATACCGGTGTCTATCTTAGTCGCCCGTATAGGCGCAGTACTATACATTCGAATAGATGATACAGTATCATGACCAACTTGATTGTCCATAAAGTCAGAATCATCGCTACCAAAGAATTCGCTAGTTCCACCATAATTCGGCAAGGTATATAAATAGACAGCAGTATGTGGTCCTACACGAATAGAGGATATAGCATTATCACCAATTGCGTTTCCAGACAATAGTACATCATCCACTCGAATCATTTCTTCAATTCCATTGTAATTAGAGTGCTCGTATATTTTTGCCCAAATCTGATATATTTCGGAAACTCCAGAACCTGACTCGCAGGCATCACCTTCGCTGGTGCCCCACGTATCTTCTTGGTAAGGATTGTAGACAAGCGGACAATTATCTCCCTCATCTGGAATACCATCAAAATCTACTGTAAGATCAGGAGAGCATTTGTCACCTCTTCCATCTTTGTCTTCTAGCACCACTAGACGAACCTCATGACCAGATTTAGGAGCAGTAGTAAACTCTATTTTTTTGCCGTCAGAACTCCATGTATATTCAGTACCTGACACTTGTAATATCCCACCATCATAAACTCGAGTAGTACTTTTATCTAAAGGAGCCCACAATGGCTCAAATGATGTTTTCCACTTGTCTCCATGACCTAATATAAAAGCACTAACATTATCTCGTTGATCTGCGTTGCTTACATAGACACAATTATCAGAGCTATCAGGCACTCCATCATCATCAGAATCTGCAGCAGCATACGCAGCATTACCTACTAAGCCAATAGTTACAAGCCCGGATAGACAAACCACTAATAATAACCTGCTGATTCTATAAAGTAAATTCACTTTACCAAAACTCATGATGTATATAGCAATCAAATACAACCTATTAACTAATATATGACTACATAAACGGTATATCACTTACTTTTATAACACAGTTTTGCCAAATAATGAAGAAAATAGAAAGTTTACTTACACTTAAAATTTGCAATTATTACTAAAATAGTGTGTTTCCACATCAAAGACAAACTAAATGAAGATCTAGATGCAACGACAA
>JYMV01024145.1_pt1 | contig 10615 bp, 9 predicted proteins | sample 338911 | NCBI WGS metagenome assembly JYMV01 (sample SAMN03354496, study PRJNA234377) | hydrothermal vent metagenome | biome: Deep sea; feature: Hydrothermal plumes at the Eastern Lau Spreading Center, Western Pacific Ocean; material: Seawater | place: Tonga | collected 2009 | depth 2000 m m
CTAAAATAATCCCAATTGAAAATGAAATACGATGAAAGTATTATAATTCGTGGAGTGCCAATTTTCGTGGTTCGAATAAACTTTCTCAGATCGTCGGTTCTTTATATTCGTGGTTTCATAATTGGCACAAAACAATAATATGGAAATTTTGTATTTCGTTGGCCATTATATTTCGTAGTTTTAATGAAGTGAAAATTGGCACTCCACGAATTATAATACTTTCATCGTATTTCATTTTCAATTGGGATTATTTTAGTACCGAGTGCAAAGATTCATGTTTTTTTTTTAACGGTGAACTATTTTTAAATTGATTGGTCGATTTCTACTTGCATAGCGTTCAGTGACACATGTATAGCTCATGTATACATAGGACTAATGAAATATAATTCCATATTTGCTATGTGATAATTGTAGATGATAGAGGTTACTAAACGTCCTAAGAAGTATAATTCTGAGGTGAGAGCTATCACAGAATCTTTAGCTAGTCGTGAGGAGGAAGAAAGACATCAAAAACTGCTAAGAGAAAATGATGAATATAAAAAACAAATATCAGAGGTAATTGACTATAATATATAAACGTTAGAGAATACCGAAAGGGCAATCAAAAATGGACAATCCCGAGAAAACGGGGTAGACAAGACGACGAAAAACTAAGCAAAAATACAGCACAATATGTGTTAGACACCACTATACACAAACAAGCACACATAACGTAAATAAGGCATGAACCATCTTACAAACAACTGGGCGTAAAGACAAACCGAACATCGTTTCTCTGCGGAAAGCGAAACATACATCCCACACGGAACTATTAATGTAAAAACACATGTAAATCAGTTGTTAGTGACTGATGGTGCTTATTATTTCTGAACCGCATCGTTGATGTAATGATTAGCATGTTTGCCTTTGATTAACGACTTTTGAATACCCCATTTTGTAAATCCAAACTTTTATTGGGCGGGTTGTGAATATTATTGATAAAATTAAATTTGATTTTGAACGTTACATACATACATTTCTAGTTTTTAAATATTATACAACTTTGCTTCCTTTTCTTCAATTGTAAATCAACCGAAATAACGCTATGGTTGATAGTTAATTCAGTATAAATAAAGTTAGAAAATGAAAACAAAAACATTACAAAATATGTGTTGGACACCACTATGTGCAAAGAAGCACAAATAACGTAAAACATAACATCATCATTATCATTTCTGGAGTAACATTCATCAGGTACGCTCAAAATCGAAAGATTGGAAAGCCTAATAATTTAAAAAATCGTTGGTAGCAAGTAAGATCATTGGCATAAACAGGATAGCGAAAACTGGCTAAAAACATCTGTACCTGAAGGTGGAGAACCTTAGTTTTTTATAATAATTACACGAGTTAGGAAGTGTAAATTTCCATACGAAACCCTCGATGAATAATAGTCCACCAGCAGAGATATCGACCCAGTACCCTCGGAGAATAATAGTCCACCAGCAGAGATATCGATTCAGTACCCTCGGGGAATAATAGTCCACCAGCAGAGATATCGACCCAGTGTTATTAATAAAAACGTAAATCAACCGGACTAACGTTATAGTTAACCATTATACTATCATCATTGTTGAAGTATCGTAATGTATCTAACAATAGACCAGTGCACTAGGTGTAACACAAGAAACCACTGTAGCGCTACATTACAAATCTGACATCTAACATTAGATATTAAGTAATATTTTACCATTCCTTTAACCATAATTAGGTAGACAAAGCTAAAACTGTACTTTAACCATCTGTTTTATATTTCAGTTAGAAGATCAAATTAAAGACTTAAATGGACAACTAGAGAAGAAATCCCAACAGAGACTAGCGATCACTTCAGAATGTAATGGTAGTCCAATAATTCTTAGACATTCTGTGTATAATGGCAGTCCTATAAGACATTCTATAGTTGATCAAGAAGTCTCCGTTCATGACGTTAAAAATAATCATCTATCAGAGAAATATAAAATTACAGTGGATCCATGTAGTGACTCTGGATTTGTAAAAAGTTCAAGATTTTCTGTGTCCGATCAAGATTTAGAATTTTTATGAACCATTTTATAACATGTTTACAATAAAGGTTGTGAGTCTCATATCTTCCCTAAAGTATTGTTTCATAGCGGGAGAAGGGGATGTGAACGACACTACTATTACGAATGGGTAATTCCTGGATTATGATAAGGAATATGCGTATTCTTATGCGGTTTTTCGTGGGATTCGATCTTTAGTTTTATTTGTATGTTTTGTGCATCGTTATTTGTTTTTTTGACCATCAGGATGTATGTTCTTCTTCGATTTACGGATTATATTATCCGTTTGGTATCATCAAATTCTTCACAGCGGGAGAGGAAGATATGAAGAACACTAAAATTAGAAATGGGTGATTGTTGGATTGGGATCAGGAATATGTGTGTTTAACACTGCTTTCAACAATATATCAGTACGGAAAGAGCATATCTGCGTCACAACTGACCACGAACATTGTTTAATATGTCGTAGTTACGATCCCGTCCTTCTGTCTAATTTCATGATTTATTACCGAATACATGTATGACGTATTGATCAGCAGCTTTTTGACATGTTCAACACGACTGGTGTCACCAGTGGGAAGCAGGAATCGCTTATCCTTTTGGAACGCATGAGTCAAGCTCCACTTTATAATAGTGTTTGTGTTGATAATTCTTCCGTTTTTATGCGTAAATGTTTTGTGGCCCATTTTTTGTCTGTTTACTCTTTTTGTGGCGTTCATTGAATTTACGTCCTCTGACTTCCTCGTTGGTTACTTCAATCCTTCTCTCAGTTATAACGTGGTGAACAGTTTTATTGACACAATAAATCGTGATATCTAAAGAATACAATCAACGTTCCATAAGTCAGTTACAAACATCTAACATCATCAACGACGAGAGTCGAAACTCACTGGTACTGTTTACATAGGTAAAGTGAAATCAAAGATGGCCATCACTTCTAGAATATGACAAAAATAAGCCAAGACAAAAATGATGCATGTTCTATATCAGAAATTTACCGACAGTCAATTTTTGGAAGTTAACTGATCTCTAGTATAGTAACGTTCAATAAGCTTGGCTTGATGTATGGGTCTTGTTGTTAGTTTCTCCTTATTTCACTGTTTACCATTCAGATGTAAATGTCCAACTCTGTGTTGAGTCATGTACTATTGTGTAAGTAAAATAAACGTTAGAGAAAACCGAAGAAACGATCAAGAATGGATAACCCAGAGATACTGACTATATAGAACACACAAGACTCGGACCAGAACAAAAAACAACAATCCCAAAATACACATAGAAAACTATAAAGGGTAGCCATACGGATCCCCCCAAAAACCTGGATGAATCTAGGTGCTCGCGTTGGTAAGCAGGTCCTGCTTTTTATAAGACACCTACCATATTACTCATATAACCAAGTCCGGTAAAAGTTTTGTCAGTGATGGAAAAAATAAAAAATCAACGTTAAAAGGAAAAGTTCCATCGCCATTTGAGATATGCACATTTCGTAGCAGTCAACCAAATCATAATGACGACTGTGGATATTTGAGAATACAGGTATGTGAATAAACTATGTATTTATGTATGCATGCATATATGTAATGTTTATTATGATTTCACAATAGCTAATACGTTTAACACCGCCATAATATTTTGCCTGTCCGAAATCAGGATCTATACATGTATCTGATTCTATGGTTGTTTGTTCTTAATCTTTGTGTTTATAAGTTTTAATACAATGATCAAAAGGGCAAACAATGATCTACAAAATACTACACAGAAAACTATATATCGAACCACGACTTGATAGCTTAGAATTCAGAAAACGTTAACGTTAAAAGTCTGAAAACAGAGTGCAGGTCCGATTGTTACATACGAGTTGTGAAATATACACTAAATACCGGGGAGCTGTTGCTACATGTATTCTGCTATCAAGGTGCAGACAATTTATAATGATGGCAAAATTGAAAACGCCATGGTCATTGAACGAGACGTAAATGTTCGTTTAACTTACTTACTGATTTTTAGCAAACAATCAATTGTCTGACAACTTCACTGAAAGGGATATATGTTGATACAAATATTAACCCATTTGAGCTTTAAAAGCCATCAGACGTTTCAGTCATATTGGGAAAGTATTGTTTTTAGAAAAAAAAGGTGTCAATCGTAGATGGTGGACGGTTCTGCCTGGTTCAATTTACGGACGTGCCTTAATGGCAACCTCCACCAAATATGGCTTAATAAGAATATGTGATCTAATTTGCATAATCATCAACCAAGCTAATTCTATCTTTGAAGGAATACATTTGTTTGCTTGTCTTTATGTAATTCAGGTCGAATACCAAAACTTGATTTGGTCAGTTTCCTGTCTATGATACTGTGATTTAATTATTATTCGCGATATTACAATTTTCGTGGATTTCGTAGATAGCATCAATCCACGAAATTAACAACTCAACGAATCCTTGTCATTATATATACATGTACTCACTACAGCAGGTGATCCACGAATTTACATTTCCACGAATATCGAATTTGTACTCAAACCACGAAAATGGAACTGCCTACCCTTCCGAAGCACATGAGTTCACCCCCAGTTTTTAGTGGAGTTCGTTTTACTCGATTTTTAGTTTTATGTGTATGTTTTGTAGATCGTTTTTTGTCCTTTTCTACTTTATCTTTTGGCCATTGTGTTGTCTGTTCTTCTTTGATATACGGATTCTGATTGCCCCTTTGGTATCTTCAAACTCTTTTCACTGTATATCTTGAAAAACTAAAAGTGCAAGATCCTGAGTTAGTTATGCAGACTAAGCAAGTTCCTACTGGTATTCTGACGTCGTTCCTCATTATAGATACCATGCATGGTGCATACGTGGTGTAGAACAAATATTCATTCATTTATTCGCTGTGGTTGGTCACATTCTACTTATTAATCTTAATAACACGCTGCTTTTTTATATCAGTCTATAGAAGTGTAAATATCATCAACTCAAACATCCCGATTAGTGAAATAAAATCTATCTGATGTAATAAAACCCCTTCCATACATTAAAGTGTATCTAATTTAAATCGCCAGGGAAATCAAAGCTTGGAACATTTTCTGTGACAAATCAATAAAAGTTACGTAAATTGTGTTAAAACTTCAATAATTGCACTTTCCCCACATATAAATAAGTAATATATTTCAATAATAAATTCCCAACATAAAAAAAAATGGTTAGTAATCTTATATTATCACATTATTACATATTTAAGGAGAAATTTATCTTCATTAAACATTAAATTGTCATTATTTTAGTACCAATGTGCAAAATACTTGTGATAAAATATAATTATGGAATGTGTACTTCTTGATAACAAGATATATCCAAGGACCAAACATCAATATAGCAAATTACCAAAATCAGCAAAGATCTCAAATAAACATAAAACACACCACTCAATTCAGTTATCTGGTATATATAGAAAGCGAGAGTCTGATGTATGAAGCTTGATGACGCCTCTCCCTCTCTGCGACAAATTAGGACAGACATGACCTCCCACAAAACACGAGAAAATAGATGTACTATTTATGGAATATATAAGTACAAATACGTAACTCGTTTTGACCCCACCCGAATTCATTATTTACTAAGATTGAATTTTTCAAAGGGATAATAGGTAAACGTAAATCGAATATCAGGTAATACAATGGCTAAAAAAAAGTGGAAGATAAACAAAGGTCTACAAAAAACCACAACAAAATCTAAAGATTGAGCTACACGAAACCCTCTAAAAAGGGGGTGTGAACTCGTGCGCTCAGCAAGGATAAACAGTTTATGATTACCTCTTTCACATCTTCAATCCTTTCTTATTAATAGGGAATCTTTAAAAGAGTATAAAGTTTCATACAACCTTCTGTCACGGATCCATCAATCAATTTAAGTTAGAGCGCTTAGTGGTAAAATGAAAAATAAAATCTAAAATATTTTTGGAATAGTTCCAAAATTCATTAGAAAAATTGTAAAAAGAGGAAGATTGATGACTATCCCTAACACACAAATATAAGACTGCTTACTTTCCCCTCTTGGTACAGGCACTTCAAAAGTGGCTGGGTTAATCTAGGTGCATTGGCCCGAACATCCCCTCTTAGTCAAAGCCGTCATGCAAGTCCTTTCCAAAATGTAATGTATTGAATGGTAGATTGATACTTTGGATGATGTCAGCAGTGTTACAGCTGTACTCCTAACGAGAACAAGATCAACATGTAGCTATGTAATAGTTGTCACCGGATGTTTTGACTGCCACAATAAAATAGGAAATAATCGAAATGCCTGACAATGTGGTCTTGCAATGAACAATTTTATTGAAATTATAAATGTTAGTTGTAACCTTTTTTTGTTTTTACTTTGACAATACACTAACATCTAACGAGATCCCGTGTAGGGTCAAATCAGGTTCACATTTTCAACCAACCAATCAACGAGATCCCGTGTAGGGTCAAATCAGGTTCACATTTTCAACCAACCAATCAGCGATAAGTATACTAAATACAAAGCTAAAACCTAGTACATATAGGTCACTATGTTTAACTGTCTTGCAAAGATAAGTGAAAGGCTACATCGCATGACTCCGAACTAAATGTAGTTAGATGCTTGTGTACCGCCAAAGAAAAAAAATACAACAAACCTCTAATTTTAATTAGATTGTACAATGGACAAACTACAAGAGGATAGATAGGAATATAATAATATGTAAAATGATTCAACGTAAATATCTGTTCAAAGTAACGCAACAATAAATTGTGTTTAAATTTGATGCTAAATGTAAATCGAGAAACAGGATTTGACGAATCACGTTGTCAATGTCAGGTGTATATAACACAAACGTTAGTGAAGAAGGATGTATAACGCCTGACAGTACATAGGGCATTCATATTGACAAATACATAAACCATCAACTAATGGCAAAAATGATGAAACTGTATACAGAACTAAAAACAATTTATGTCTTACGTCTCCGGGAAATGTTTATTGAATTCTCCAGAGAAATCATTATTCGATGTGTTTTTTGATGTTATTCCTTAAAACTTTCTTCAAACTTGACACCTAAGCTATTGTATTCATGATCTAAATTGGAGTTGCAGTTACTCCATTAAACAAAATTCTAGACAAAGAAAAATGTATTGAATATTTCATAAGTAAAGTGCAGCTGTTACATAAGTTATGTAATCAAAATGACAATGACTATTTAACATGATAATAGAGAGAGAGGATGCTGCTTCATATATAAACATTTTCAGATTAAGACCGAGTTAAGCAAGTCTTAGCATAAGGTGTATTTAGTAAAAATGAACCGAGATCCGATTGCCTTTCAACGAATCGCATTTACTACCTACATTGAATAAGGATAATAACAAAATTACCGAACTCCGAACAATCTTACAAAGGGAAAGTCAAAACTCATAAGTATATAAATAGACAAAATCAGTCAACAACCGGAAAACGTTCAACGAATCACATTCACTACCTACATGTGTTATGGCTAAGTCAGGAGGATATACAGTCAAACCTACTTTAAAGGATATCTCTATATAACGAATCACTATAAAAGGCAACCTCACTCTTCCCATTAATGAATAGTGTATATAATTTAAACCTGTATATAGAGGGCATATTTTCCTGTTTCCGTGAGTGACCTTTATATACATGTTTGAATATAGTTACTACTGAAGTTGTCCCTTTATATTGAGGAGTGTGTTGTTAGAGGAGTTGTAAGTGGTATTACTATTGCCGGCTGTACCTATACACCACCAGATATTATAACTGCTGTGATTATATATACCTTTTTGGATAGTTTTGAGGTGACCTCACTTCTCAAGAAGGACTGTAAGATTTGTGGATTCTTCTGAGAAACTATTAGTGATTCCATCAAAGATATATTTAAGATTCAGAACAAAATGGCTTTCATATAATATACTATGATGATAGATCACCGACCTCTCAATATTGTGTTATTCTGTAAAAAAAATATTCTTTTGTTTCCAGTTGAATTGACCTTCTTATGGTTTGTTAATACATGTTTGGACGATGACAGTCTTGCTATCAAGACGAGTGATTATGACTTCATTTATCGGTTTAGCTCCACCACATTTTGATTCCTGTCAAAAGACTGAACACATATGTTCACATGTCTTTAAATGAGTTTAAAAGAAGTAGAGGAATTGTTTGAGATTCCACAATAAGGTGTCAAATTCATTTATATCTATATGAAATATATATATATATATATATACATATGTATATATCATTGCTATGAAAAGTTTGAAAATACCAAAAGGGGTAATCAGAAGTTGTAATTCAAAGAAGGAAAGACAATAGAATGACCAAAAGAAAAAAAGACAAAAGAACAAACAATAATCTACAAAATGCTATACAGGAAACTAAATATTTTGCAACATGAGCCCAACTAAACACCAGGGATGAACTCAGGTACTCCGGAAGGGTAAAACAGTTCCTGCTCCACATGGTAAGCTTACTCCCGATGTCTTTTGCTAATATATAGATACTGAAATTGCTGAATAAGCATGTCTATCTAACAATCAAATATGCTAGAAATTGAAGAGATATTGTTGCACAATTTCAGTTACATTTCCATATTTAATTCTTGCATTTCGACTGTACATTTCACGAATATCAGTTGATATTAATGGAGTGTATCTTTTTGTAGAATGTAAATATAATAATTTAGTACTGGATGGTCTGTATACTATAGGTAACCCACTCCTGTCATGCACTTTATAGTGCCTCGTGATTGTACTATTTATTATTATTATTAAAAACTCTCGACACTTTTTGATGCACTGGATCAGCGTGAAATTGCCAAATAATTTGCAGATGCGCGAGCATTCATGGCCGTGCCGGTTTCATATCATAGTGCCTATTTCAAACCAGGATCTGGATCTACAACATCGTATATAGTGGTTCTTTTTTTTTTCTTTGTTCAGTGAGTTAAGGTGGTACCATACACTACAGGGAGATAACTCTTTAAAATCAGTTGCACGTTTTGATCGTATGATGCTTTTATGCAGATTTCAAGCATCTCGGTGATCAAAACCACAGAGAGAAAAGCTGCTATGTGGCTAGTGAATTTATAGCTCTGAGTCTTTTGGTTGGAATTTGTTAAAATTTTGATATTTATTACAATGGATATATTCAAACACATCGCCAAAAAAATAAGAAAATTAAACGAGCAGATGAAATTTGACCTGAAGTTTATGGTACCACCTAAAGGTGAAATGCTTGTTTTGTTGATATTACTGTAATTGTTGGCCACCACTGTTTAAATAAAAACGTAGATATTTAATGTAGTAACCACTGCACGTTTCGCAAATAACAATTATCAGATACATATGTTCAAAATAGAAAAATTGGAAGGCTAGATAAATTTTCTTTCCATAATGCTAAAATAGATCACAAAATGTAACTGTACTAAGTCAGCAGTTAAATTACTCAGTACACCACTGACATGCTATAATTTGATAATTGTATCTAAGCAAAAAGGATTGTATGGTGGGTGTCAGATCTTATTAGTGGAGAGGATCACATTTGCTTGATGTTTTAAAAATTATTTTATCTTACCTATTACCTATACTCTCATGGCGAGGTGTACTCTATACAACATTATGCGATAAAGTTTGTCAGTGACTTGTGACATGTCTGTGGCTTTCTCCGGGTATTCCGGTTTCCTCCACCAATAAAACTGACCACCACAATATAACTGAAATATTGTTGAAAGAGGCGTAAAACACTATAGCGCAAACCCTAACCATATATCATCTGTAATGTGATATAACAATTACGGCCTTTAGCATCTGTAAATAGACATTCTATGGCAGCAAGGTACCAATATGTAGCCCAGCATACGGTCTCGGTCAATATTACTATTTTGTAATATCCATAAAATTCTAATATCGCCTTCTAATCCAGACAATAATTGTACATAATTGACATCTACCACACATATTTTATTACTGCTGTAAAATGATAGTTTTTATTATATTCATGTTCGAGGATATTGACCTTTAAGCTAAATCATGATTAAGGCTGAACATCAGATTACGTTTTCCGTTATCGTGGTACAACACTATTTACGACTATAGGAGTCGCGGGTGTTATATTAGAACCAGGAACTACGTCCTCTTCGCAAGCAATCGGGTTCTCTTCTAATTTTATGTTGGGTATGTGTTGGCTATAAAAAGATTCGCCTTATTCGATCTCTTCAAAAGTTTATATTCCGATACCAAGATCTTGTCGAAATATATTCCGTCTCTGCAGAAAAGATAATAAACGATGGATTTTCACATAGTGAAAATGTATAAAGATAAGGTGTCAACAAAAATGTCAAAAATATTGTTTTATCAATGTGTGACGTAAGTGTCTTTGTCATTTACTTCACTGAGTTTGGCGCTGCTTTGACAACTGTTTTACCTGTTTAGTTCAAGTATTGCTATAAATACTGTTATAGTGACAGCCGGAAACTTTGAGCCGTAATGAAAGGGGGAGGTTTGGCGCTTTAAAATCTGATTCAACCCACCATTT
>JYMV01035054.1_pt1 | contig 10615 bp, 20 predicted proteins | sample 338911 | NCBI WGS metagenome assembly JYMV01 (sample SAMN03354496, study PRJNA234377) | hydrothermal vent metagenome | biome: Deep sea; feature: Hydrothermal plumes at the Eastern Lau Spreading Center, Western Pacific Ocean; material: Seawater | place: Tonga | collected 2009 | depth 2000 m m
GGTTACCTACAGGACTTATTGAGCAAATCAACGGCTCGGTGGAATCGTTAGGCGTTAAGAACAATACACAGGCAGCTATAGCCTTGTTAGAGCAGGGTTTAGCGATCAACTCACTTAGCGCCAGCATGAAAGATAAAATCTATTCTATGCTAACCGACGGTTATCAGGATATATCAGTAAACGAAGTACGAACAATAATGAAAGCATTAGGCGTTTAACAAATAACAAAAACAGGGAATAAACAAAATGATATACACAACGATACATATGTTAGTTGCATTCATCTTAGGCATGGCATTCAACCAAGTCATTAGTATTAGCATTAGCAGCAACAAAAAGATGGTTGAGCTTGAGGCTGAGCTTGTGGCTGAGCTTGAGGATACCACGGAGTACACAACGTTTGAGGAAGACGCAGTAACAGCCCGCGTTGACGCATTAATGCTACTTCACAACATCACCGAGGATGAAGCGATTAAGCTCGATGAAGCAAAGCAAGACAGGATTTACGACCTTACCGCTGAATCTAATAGCGCCCTAAAAAAGATGGACGAGGCAATGCTAGAGGAAATTAGAAATGAAAGCTAAATTCACAGGCGGGAACTGGCAAGTAATCGAAAACTCAGCAGGTGCAGTAGAGGTAATTACCGACTCTAACGAGTATTTATCTATCGGTATAGCTTCAGGTGACAAAGAGTGTACTAAGGGGGTTATAGCGCACGCTAATGCACATTTAATATCTGCCGCTCCTGATGGCTTTGCGCTTGGTAAGTTAATTATGGAGCAATGCTGTCAGCCTGGCGGTATAAGCGTTCAACAGTCTGATTTACTATATCAAACAGCCTTATCATTCATCAACAAATGTAACGGGGAATAACAATGAAAACTAAAACATTAAGTCGCATTGCCAACGTCAGTTTTGCTATAGCTATCATATCAGCGCTAAGTGTAGCTGTGTTCGCTAGTCCACTGGCACAAGCAAAAGCCACTCAAGGCGAGCCAACATTAAAAGAAACCACCTCGTGCGCTCAATACATCTTTAACACCAATCAATTAGTAGAGGCCAACAAGCTAACACTATCAAAAGCCGAAGAGCGCACAAAGTATTGTAAGGCGTTAATATCTCGCTATGAGGCAAGACTTAACAAAGGTAGTAAAGAGGGCGCAGTGAATAACACAGGTAATAATTCGATGTGCTATTTATATGGTACGCACGGCGGTATAAAAGAATTCGCCGTAAAAGCCTATCTTAGGGACGCACTAAAAACGTACGATAAATCTGATCACTTATATTATGTTGGAGTTGCTATAGGGACATTAGATACCACTATGACTTATACAGGCGAAACAAAAAGAAGGGCCGCGCTTAACCTGTACGTTGCTAACTGCATTAAATCTATTAAGGGGCTAAACAAATGAGCCAAACAACACACATCATATATATTGCTGTCATATATGTGCTAGTTATAGATACCCAGCATATAGACTCGGCACTTAGCGCAATCGTATCGTTTATAGCCCCTGAAGTTGTTGCGGTAGTCCCTGCTATTAGAGAGTTGTTTATTACAATACCCGCCTTGATATGGATGCTTATTGTTACTTACAGGTTGCGCGAGTGGTAATCATATTTAGTTGAACAATAGAGTGTTAAAAAGGGTTATCTTAACGGATAGCCCTTTTTTTATGGGTGCCATTTATAAAGGGCTTGGTTATAAATTACCGTAGTATCAATGCAGTAAAGCCAACCTGACAAAATGTTGTATCATTAGAGTGGTTATGATGTATAATTTAAGCTCGATATACAGTCAATGAGAACCAACATGGAAGAATCAATAGAGAAGTATAGACAGCGCAAAGAAATGCAGCGTAGAGAGTTTGAGGCAAAGCAAAGCGACAAACTATACGGTTTGATAATAGGTGTGGTAAAGAAGAGTGAAAGACGGCAACACCCATTAATAGATTGGTTTAAATAGGTCACAAATTAGCCTGTTTAGATTGCCTTATAGGCTAACATTCTGTATACTTAATAGCGTAAAAAAGCACTTAACTTAACTCTTAAAAAAGGAAATACCATGCTAAATAACACAGTAAGAATGCCAGGAAGCGGTGTAGAGCCACCAAAGAAAAGAGTTGGCTTGCTTTAATAAACTGTAAATAATTTTTAATAATAAGGGCTCAATATGACGAACGAATATGTATATATCTACTCTTTAATTTGCTCGTGTATTGGGCTTTTATGCTTATTTATTTGGGTTAAAAAAAGCACGAATGTAAACTCATCGACAATCAGTTTTATTACATGGCTATTAGCTAGTGTATTTGTTGCAGGTGCGGAGCCGGTATTATTTATGCTGACAGGTGATATTTCACTAGACCGTTATGTTTGGTACTGTTCTTTTGCAGCTATCAACCTACTATCTGTATTTATAATTACAAAGCTACATCGTATTGAAGGTATAAAGTTAAACAGGGATAGCGCAGTTATATGCCTAGCTCTTATTGTATTAGCAGCCATTCAAGTTGCAAGGTTAGTTGATAAGGAAATAATCGAAACATTCTTAATGAACGAGTTTTACAAAACATCTATCTCAACACTTAATATACTCACATGGTCATTTATTGTTGTCATGACCTACACCCGCAAGTCACTCAAAATAAACAGCAAAGGAAATTCTTAATGAATATTTTAATTGGTACGATGATAGTCTTAATTCTATGCATATTAGGCTGGTTGTTATTCGTTGAGGTGTTCAGAAACACTGATATGACAACTAAGCCAGAGTCGGCAAGCTTTGATACTGATAGGGACTTAGCGATACTTGTGAGGGATTTAATCAGCGCTGCTGAGGCTAGAGTTGAAGCAGATAGTATTAGCGGTGTGGGCGAGCAGTTCGTTGCTATACGACAAGCAGAAGATAACATTGTATATTTATCAAAAGAAATAAAGCAAAGGCTAGCTAACTAGCCTTTTTCATATACTGCTGAATATCAAGGACTGCATCAGTTCTTGATAAACCTTTCTTATGTTGTTCTGCTAAAACATTAGACGCCTCAATAATATTCTTAGTACCAATCTTATCAACTGCATTCAATAAACAAATAGCTTCACTATCACTAAGCTGATTCAGTCTCGCTAATATCTTTAGTGCATCCATTAAGTGATCACTAGTATTAATTTTCTGCTTTTCTATTAACTGCTCAGCATCTAAAAACAAATCATCATTGCTAATATGAAGTAGCTCACCAAGAGATAATAAGCTGCTAATGCTTGGCTCTCTTCTACCATTAAAGTAATGACCAATAGCGTCAGTAGTGCCAACATCAAACACATGTAATATGTCTTTATACTGCAAGTTAAGAGTATTCATTTTAGCTTTTGCATTGATGGCCCATACAGGCGCTTTATTAAGTGTATTCATCTTACTTACCAGATTATTATTATGTTGCATAGATAGTATCATGATTAGCTATTTCTAACTACAAAAAGTAGGCTACAAAGTAGGCGTTCTTTACTTGATACTAACAAAGTGTTAGGCTTAACGTATTGGGTAAACAATCAAACAACAGGTGATAACATGGCAAATGGCGGCGCACTAATCAAGATAGCAAGAAAGGCTAGGGAATACTCACAAGAGAAGCTAGCTTTTAACTACGGTATGTCAAAAGGCACCGTTCAGAATTGGGAGGCAGGTAGAACAGCTCCTTCTTTTGATGATGTTATAGGCGTATTGGACTTTCTGCATTTCGATATAGCTGAGGTAATGCAACTTGCGGCCGCTTAGTACGGTAAAGGAGGTTCGCCGCGATCTTCAAATGTGGGGTAAATTCTGGGCAGCTAAAGAAGTGTTACAGGGTTTTTCTAGTAAATCTAACGTTGAAGTAATGAGAGAGGTATTAGAAACTGGCGGCGCTGGTGCTGGTACTTCACACTTAATTAGCCAATTATCCATTGGTATTCACGTCCCTGATAACATTCAAGTGATTGATGATGCTATCGACACGTTAGATATAAACCATAAGAAAGCCTTAACGCAACAATACATCAAGAGAAACAAAGCCTCGGCACATTGGATAGACCGAGCAGAAATGAAGCTTGTGGCGTTACTACACTGATTGACCGATTACCCAATAAAAGCACAATAGATTTATTTTAAGTGTAAGCCTCGACTAACCTCGGGGCTTTGTTTTGTTATCATAGTAAAAACTAACCAGAGATGTATATATGCAAGATTTACTAAAAGAAGCGTTTGCCTGTGTTTACGAGATAGAAAGATTATTATCCCAGGTAAGCGCAAGGATTGAAGAGGGTGGCAACATTGCCGATGAATGGCCTAATGTTATTAGTAACGGATTCTCTGGCGGATAACACACATTAAAAGTGCAATAGTTTGAGCCAAACAACCTAAGCCCAACAAAGCGTAGTAGTTTTACCACCTCAAAATGCTATTATTTGTTCATCCTGTTAAAACCTCGCTACTCCAAGCGGGGTTTTTTTATGGGCAAAATTCACCAATCAGCCTTGCTTATTAGCGGGGCTTTTTAATTTATAAAGCGAGTCATAATCATGATGATACTAATCGAGCAGCTACAGGCACATGAGGGATTTAAAAGTGATTTCTTTTTTCGTCACTTTAGCAGTCAGGTTATCGGTTATGGCCGTAAAGCTAGTAATAGAACATTCTCCTCAGTAGAGTTATTAATGCTTGGTAGAGAAGATTTTAACGACAAGCCAATGACTAAAGAAGAAGCCGAAATGCTTTTAGTTAATGACGTCAAGGCAATCATTGCATTGCTTGAAGTTAGGATACCTTGGTATAAGCTATCGCCAGCCAGAAAGGCTACTTGTGTGAATATGTCATACAGCATTGGTGTAGATAAATTCTTAAATCAAACCGCACTGATAGACGCTCTCAATGATGGTGATTATTTACAAGCTGCTGCTGAACTACTTAACACCAGATGGGCCGATACGGTAGGAACTCGCGCTGAAGACCTTGCATTACAATTAAACTCCGGTTCTTGGCAATAACAACTAACAACTAACAATTAAAGCGATAAGGATAAGCACAATGAGCAACAACCCAATGCAAAGACAACCGCAAAGCCCGTCAGTAGATGTATGGCACATGAAAAAAGAAGTAAATGTTGCCCATGTAATTACCACACTTTCATTATTTGTTGGCGGTTTTTGGTTCCTGTCTGGTTTAGATAAGCGAATCGAAGTTAACACCAAAGATATTATTTATATTCAACAACAAAGATCTGAAGACGTTGAACGACAAGAGAAGCAATTCGATAGAATCAATTCTAAACTAGATAAGATACTGGCTAAATAATGCCTTACCAAATACTCGTATCAAACAAAAGCGGCGTTGCTGCTGGTGAGATTGTCGGCGCATTCCCAATAAGTCATGTATTTTCCCCCGCTGAAACAATGGGTGAATTCATAAAGGCTGGCGGGTTAGCTTCGTCGTGGTCACGTTTATTCTCGTTAGTGATAGGTACAGACTCATCTTATGAGGATATTAAATACCTCAGTGAATATAAGGGTGATGGCATAACCAAGAAGTATTTTTTTAATCAACCACCTAGTGAGTCCGAAGAATACAAAGAGTTACTCGATACAGGACAGGTATCAAGAACCACATCGGAGATACTAGCTTTTATAGGCGATAGATAATGCCTCAAATTTCAACGATTGGCTCAGGCGGTACATATACCACTATATCAGCTTGGGCGGCTGCTGAAAGTGGTATTGATTACGGCGACGGTAATCCTGCTATTGGTGAGTTTTTAGAGCTACTAAATGAAAATGTGGCCATAACTGGTGTTTTTGTTCGTGGTTATATACTTAGGGCAGCTTTAGGGCTAGAACTAGATAAAAGCAATCTTACTACAGCGGTTGGTAACTCTAACGACACACGGCCAAATATATCAACACCAGGCGCACTAGCTGAGTTTAAAAACATAATAGTTTCAACGAGCGCTCACGGCTCAACTACTGATATGCTTTATGAAGATTGTTATTTAGATAAAGATTTTAAGGCACAGGGTAAAAAAGTCACGATGCGCCGCACTATACATAAGGGTATGTCGCGCGCATTAGATGCTAGCTCTAACAATGCTTTTGCTTTAGCTGAAAATTGTACAGCTATCGATAACACAGGAACATTCGCCTTTGTAAGATTTCATTGTACTAACTGTTTATCTATTGGCGGAGCGGCGGCGGGTTTTGCGGCAACTGTTTCAGGTAGTGATTTTAACTCATCTGACGATACCACAGCCCCAGGTAGTAATTCTTTACATAATAGAACGACAGAAGATTTAGTTAGTTATGCTGGTGGTGATTATAGAACATCAGACGTTAGCGCTTTAGCTACTGGCGGTGTTGGCGGTACGTTTATTGGGTTTGCTGTAAAGGTCGGCTCAGGTATTGTTTCAAAAGTTGGTAGCATTGTTTCATCGGTTATAGTTGCTGCTGCTATGTCAGGGGTCAAAGTAACTCATGGTAACGCCTTATCAGCAGTAACACAGCAATCGAACATTACAGCTAATAAGTCAGCTTATAGCACCATACAGTCAACGAACAATAACAACACTTTATTATCTGGCAGTAAATCATCTAGCGGTTACATTATTAGCCAGGTGATAGTTAGCTCTACTATATCCGGTTACGCTGATAGCCTAATTAGAAAATCAGGCTTTGCTTTATCTAGTACTGCAACCCTATCAATCACACAGGGTATTAAAAGTTCTAGCGGTTACATTGATAGCACAGTCATTACCAATACAACCATAGACGGTTACAAGTCTGGTAAAGGTTTAATAGCATCTACCGTAACGGTCACAGCACTAAGCAACGGCTTTAAATGTTCGTTCGGTACTATAAGCAGCGTTACAACAACCAACACAAACACATTCGGTTATACAGGTGATATTAAACCACCTGTAACCACGGTAACTATTCAAGGCTCAATTGTTCAAGCAACGATAAGAGGCAGTTACCAAACATCTATCATTATTAAAGGCGCATTAAATGCTTAAGCAAGGTAACCACATAGACTTAGAAATCCTTATCGATGGGCTACCGGATATGAGCGCCGTTAAGTCGGCTAAGTATTCGCTTTATAGTTTAGATAGAAAGACTGAGGTATTAAGTAAGTCCATAGGAAGTGGCATTACTAAAGCCTCAAACTCTTTAAAGATTGCGCTAACGGATATAGATACAGGATTGCTTACTGGTGATTACTACCATGAGTTAAATATTATCGATATCACAGATAAGCTATTAACGGTAATGAGCGGTAACGTCTACTTTCAATCAACATATAACAACAGGTAATTAAATTATGTCTATGACACCAGCAGGTAAGAACATAGCATTAAACGCTATCGCTTATGATATGGCATCTATTCACACAGGCGCACCAACTGATAACGGTACAGCTAATGAAGTAACAGGCGGCACTTATTCACGTAAGGCTATAACAATGTCCTCTTCTTCTGATGGCGCTAGAGATTCATCTAACCAGCCAGTGTTTAACATTCCAGCAGGTACAACCATTACCCATTATTGCTTATGGGCAGGAGTTACTTGTGTAGACGTTGGTACATTATCTGATAATGAATCATACGCTGCTGATGGTGACTACACGTTAACCGATGCAGATGTAAACCTTAACGGTTAGGTAAAGACTAATGAAAGCCAAGCTAAGACCATGTAGAAAGTCAGGTTGCTCAAGTACACATAGAAACAATGGCGGGTACTGTGATAGACACAAGGACTTAGAGGGCTGGGGTAAAAGACAGAAGCAATTAGGTAACAGACACGCTAGAGGTTACGGTAATGCATGGGACAAGATACGCTTAGTTATCCTTAAGAGGGATAAGTACTTATGTCAGGACCACTTAGCTAGAGGGTTAATAGTTGCAGGTAATAACGTTGACCATATTATAAGTAAAGAGCTAGGAGGCACAGACGATGGTACTAACCTTCAAGTGTTATGCATTGTATGTCATAGGAATAAGACAGCTACAGAGAGATGCTAGAGGGTGGGGCGGGGTCAAAACTCCAAGAACATTCATATCTAGTACCGTCCCCCAGTGCTGTATAAATTTTCCTAAATTTTGAAAAGTTTTTTTTAGGCGTTTTACTGGCTTACAGTGAACCACTTATATAACAAACCATTTAGCTAGTCTCAATGAATACGGGGCTTGCACTTAAATAATTAACAATAAATAGCCCGCCTTTCTGACTCAGACGAAACGCGGGTTTTTCTGTATGCGCCTTTGGAGGTCGAAACATGGCTTTATCAAAGAAGGTTAAGCCTACAGCAGCAGCAAAAGATATTACCAGCAAGCCTAAGATTAAGTCTAAAGCTGAGGTTAAGGCAGCGGTTAAAGTTGAGCCAGAGATTGCAGAGGGTTCATTAACTAGCGCAGATTTTTCATTTAGGACGGTTAACTCTACTTATAAACTTCTTGAGACAATATCAGACGAGAACGGAACAGCAGGAAGACAATACAGTATATCTCTTAGGTTACTAGCTGCAGACTTATACCTCTGGGCTAAATTGTTCAGAGAGATCGAAGTTGACGGCGCGACATACGAAACAACTAGCACGGCTGGCGACAAGGTAACGAAAGTTAACCCGGCTATGGAAGTAATGGACAAGGCATTTAAACGCGTAACGGTGGGATTGAAAGCACACGGCTTTGACCCTGCAAGCGCTGCAAGTGTTTCTAAAACTGAAAGTGATGGTAAGTCACAATTAGCTGAGGCTTTCGCTAAATTATTAGGCGGCGGGGATCTTGAAGATGATTTCAAATAATAACGAGTTACCTGATGAAGCAGCCAAGTATAAAAATGCAGTCGATAAAAATGCGACTGTTGATGATGCGATTCAATATGCCAATGACGTTTTAAGTAGAAAAATAGTATCGGGTAAGTTGTTAAGACAAGCATGTAGACGATTTATTAATGACTTAAAACACGGTGAAAGCCGCGGCATAAAGTTCAGCAGGAACAAAGCAGAAAGAGCGTTAAACTTCTTCCCTGTTTTCTGTTGTCATATTAAAGGTGAGCTAAAAGGTCAGCCAATTATATTGGAGCCTTGGCAAGCGTTCATTATTGCTCAGCTATTCGGCTTTCATAAAAAGAATAGAAAAGGCACATGGGTACGCCGCTTTAGTGTTGTTTACATTGAGGTAGCCAGAAAGAATGGCAAATCAACTTTGGTTTCTGGTATCGCGGTCCTAATGTTGGCCTTTGATGGTGAAGGTGGCGCCGAAGTTTGGTGTGCTGCAGTTGATAAAGACCAGGCTAAAATTGTTTGGGATGCAGCAGCGGCAATGATTGAACTTAACCCTGTATTAAGGGACTTGATAAAACTAACACGCTCTAAAAGCTTAGCCGAACTAACAAGCAACTACTCCAAGTTCGCACCATTATCCAAAGAAACTAAAAAAATGGACGGGCTAAATGTTCATTGTGGGATTTTAGACGAGCTACATGCTCACAGGACAAGAGAAGTTTTTGATCTTGTAAAGGATGGCATGAGCTCAAGGCTTCAACCAATCCTAGCTATGATCACCACCGCCGGAGTTAACAAAGACGGCATATGTTATGAGCAACGCAAGTACGTAGCCTCAATACTGGACGAGGAAAGCACAGAGGAAAACGATGATTACTTAGGTGTTATATTTTCGATTGATGAAGAGGACGATCCATTTGATTCGACCGTTTGGGCAAAGGCTAACCCCTGTTTAGATATTTCTAAGCCCATAGATTCGCTACACAGAAACGCTAAGTTAGCTAAGGTTTCGGCCTCTGCTCAAATTAACTTTTTAATAAAGGATTTGAATCACTGGTGTGAAGGCGGTGTACGTTGGATAGACAAAGCTAAGTGGGAGGCTTGCGCTGTTGAGCTGCCTGTTCATGTTGATGAAATGGATTGCTGGTTAGGTGTGGATTTGTCAGTAAGTGGAGATATAACGGCAATTATCAAACTCTTTAAAGAGGGCGATGCTTACTATGCTAAATCAGAATTTTACTACCCAAGAGAATCGTTAGATAGCTTATCGCCAGACCATAAAACAATGTTTAAGCGTTGGGAAGATGAGGGTCATTTAATCATTCTTGATTCTTACATGGTTGATATGAACGTAATCACCGCCAGACTAGCAGAGCTAACCGAAGAGCTAAACGTTAAAGAGATTTGCGTTGACCCCTGGAGAGCTCCGCAATTGCTCCATGATTTGGATGAAAAAGATTTGCCAGCTATCGGGGTAGGCCAAACAGTTAAAAACCTATCTTTCGCTATGGAATCATTAGACGGGTACATAAACACCGCCACCATTCACCATGATGATAATCCCGTCATGAACTGGATGATAGGCAACGTTATTGCAATACCTAAGCCTAATAACTGCATAGCCCCTGAGAAGGCTGACTACGATAGAAAAAACAAAATTGATGGAGCTACGGCTCTATTTACTGCTGCATCCCGCGCAATCATTTGCGGTGGAGAGCCTAGTTTAGATGATTACCTTAGTAATCCAATACAAATAAGTTTATAGAGGTTTTATATGTCATTAAGAACGATGCTCGGTGGCTGGT
>JYMV01052335.1_pt1 | contig 10614 bp, 11 predicted proteins | sample 338911 | NCBI WGS metagenome assembly JYMV01 (sample SAMN03354496, study PRJNA234377) | hydrothermal vent metagenome | biome: Deep sea; feature: Hydrothermal plumes at the Eastern Lau Spreading Center, Western Pacific Ocean; material: Seawater | place: Tonga | collected 2009 | depth 2000 m m
TTTCAATAAAATCATCCCAGGCTATGAGTGAGGCCAATCGTTCAAAAGCATCTTGTTGGTTGGCTTTTGCCTCAATTAAAGCATCCCCAATCTGAATAAAATGCTTCAGTTTTTCTTTGATGGCCCTGCGCTTTGAATAAAACTCATGCTCTGCCTGTTTTTTACAGCGGTTGATCATGCCCCCCATTTGTCGGTCGTGCATATCAAATACCTGGTCGGTTAATTCTTCAATTAGTGTTAAAAGGTAGGCCACCAAAAGGCTGTAGCGTTTTTCCGAGGCAAATTTGCTTAAATCCTGAACTGGGTAAATGCTGCCTTGCCTGGCTAGTTTTAGAAAACGGCTTTGATGAACATATTGCTGTAGCTCCAAATTGAATCCGATACTGCGAATATATTTCAGCTTTTCAATCACCTTTAAAACATTGTTGGGGCTTGGGTTCCCGTTGGGTTTGCGTAGCCAGGAGAGATAAGTTTGCGAAGGGGTTTTAAGTTCCAGAAGCTGATCCAGTCTGAGTTTTTGGTCAATGCTTAAATCTTTGACCATCAAATCTTGAATCGCTTGCCGAGCCTCTTCTCTCACATTCCAAACCAGTTCTTCGAGACGGGTAATTCCTGGAATAATCAGCTTTTGGCGGCGAAATTCATTGAGAGCTTCCTGAATCAAAACCTGCCCATCATCCACTTTAAGAGCCAATTCAAACAGTGGCTTAGCCACCAAATCAGATAAGGAATCTCGAAAACGCCTGTATTTGAGTCGCCTTTTAATCAGGGAAAAATGTTCTTTGCGGGTTTCGTCTCTTTCATAGAAAGAATCGTTTTCCAATTCTAAATGCAGGCAAAGAAAATCCAGCAAATACTTGGGTACCTTCTCATGAAGAGTTAATGCCCGCCCAGGAAAACGGAGAAAAGCCAATTGTATTGCCATCCCCAAACGATTTCTGTTTTCTCTTCTCTCTCCAATTAAAACCAATTCGTCTTCTGAAAAGGTATAGTATTGTCTCAATTCAGCCCGAGACATCTTGGCTGGTAACTTTAAGATTTTCTCCCGCTGGGCGTCGGTCAAAATTTGATGTGAAACCATGGGGCAATTCTCCTGCTGTATTGTTGTCTAAAAAAGGGTCTGCCAAAGGCTGTTCTGAAAACCTTGATTTACGTGGGTTTTTAGACTACGATTTATCTATCTATAAAAGATTTCTTTTTTAGATAGATAATAAGGATTGTACATCATACTTATGAAAGCAAAACGAACTGCTTTATACATGCGGATTTCCACCCACAAGCAAAAGGAAGATCTTCAGCATGACGAGTTAATGGCTTACGCAAAGAGATCAGAGCTAGCGGTGACAGCCGAGTACTTAGATATTGCTATTTCAGGGCGCAAAGAAGGACGACCTGAACTCAATAAGCTGATGAAAGCCGCACGTAACCATGAATTTGACTGTGTTTTGGTCTGGAAGTTTGACCGGTTTGCCCGTTCTGTATCCCATCTGCTCAAAGCCCTGGAAGAATTTAACCATCTCAATATTCGCTTTATTAGTGTGCAAGATCAAATCGACACTCAAAGCCCCATGGGCAAAGCTATGTTTACCATCATTGGTGCCATGGCTGAATTAGAGTCCTCTCTAATCAGTGAGCGGGTCAAAGCAGGCATGGCGGCCGCTAAATCCAGAGGAAAAACCCTGGGACGCCCAAAAGTAGCCAGATCTGTACAACGTAGAATTGAGCATCTGGCTAAAACCACTGATCTAAGCATCAACAAAATCAGAGCAGATATTGGAAACGAAATCAGTCGGGCAAAAGTGGGGCAGATTGTTAAAAAAGCGCGTGAAGAATCTTAGAAATCACCATTGACCCTGGAGTATACTCCAGGGTTTATTCTGTAAGTATGATGAAATTAAAAATCGGACAAGTGGCCCAAAAAGCTCAGGTTAAAATTGACACCATTCGTTATTACGAAAAAGAAGGGCTTTTGCCTCAACCTGAACGCAATGAATCTGGCTATCGGCAGTACACAGAAAATACTGTTGTCCGTTTAAGATTTATCAAACGGGCACAGGAACTGGGCTTTACGCTTCATGAGATTCAAGAATTATTGGCTTTAAAATCTTCCTCAGATCAGGTGAACTGCGATGAGGTCAGAGGCAAGGCCAACAGAAAATTGGAAGACATAGAAGCCAAGATTGCCACCTTAGAAAACATGCGTTCGGTCATGCAGGAGCTCATCTGTGCCTGTAAAGAGCGCAAAGCTTCTGAAGATTGTCCAATTTTAAAAGCCCTGGAACATGAAAATGGAGGATAAAATGACAGATTTTGAAAAAGGAAATACTTTGCCACGTTGGTCCATCATTGGGGCCTTTGGTTCAGCGATTGCGGCAACTGCTTGTTGTTTAGGACCTCTAATACTCGTCTCCTTAGGCGTTGGTGGCGCCTGGGTCAGTCAATTGGCATTACTTGAACGGTTTAGCCCCTTGTTCATGCTCATTGCCATCGTATCCATTGGTACAGGATTTTATCGGGTGTATTTCAAGAAAAAAGAAGCCTGTGAAGAAGGCTCTGTTTGCGCCAATCCCCGCACACCCAAAGTCACCAAAATGGCTCTATGGCTCAGTAGTGCTCTAGTGGCCTTGATCTTAGCTGGCCCCCATTTGGCCCCGGTTGTCTTAGCCAATGGAAAAAACCAGCAAAATATGTCTGTAGCAGATTCTCAAGCTGTTTTCAAACTGGAAGGCATGACCTGTGCTGCCTGTACGGTGACCGTTCAAAAAAGTCTAACCCAATTAGAGGGAGTGGCTGAAGCAGAAGTCACCCTTAAGCCCCCTCAGGCTATCGTGAAATATGATGGAAAAAAAGTAACCCCAGAAGAAATAATGGAAGCTACAAGAGATGCAGGCTACCCATCATCATTAGAAAGTTCAAATCATGAGTGATTGTTGTTCAAATGGCCAAAGTTCTGAATTATTAAACTGCCCCCTCTGTCAGCAAAAGGGCAAACCTATTCAAATCAGCACCCTAAAAAGCCAACTCAAACCCCAGGCCATGCGCCAAACAACGGATGGGCAATATTTTTTCTGTAAGACCCAAGAGTGTAAAATCGTCTATTTCGATGCTCATTCTCAATTCAAGACAGAAGATATTAGAGAAAAAGTCTTTCAAAAAGACCCTTCTCCAGATTGTTATGTCTGTTATTGTTTTGGTTTTTCTCGGGGAGAGATTTTTAAGGATGCTCAAACAGATAAACCAGGCATAGCCCAACAAATCACGGCCTGGACAGCAGCAAAAAAATGCGCTTGTGAACTTCGGAACCCGCAAGGGTCTTGCTGTTTAGGCAATGTGAAGCAGGTTGAAAAAGAGGGATTATCCATATCTAAAAGCAGACCTTTTAACGTTTAATTAACCAAAAGGCTTGAAAACAAATATGTTTCCAAATTGTCGTAATCCAGCTATATCAACAAATTTTCTTTCCATAGCGTACTTTTTACCCCCAAATATGTGAACGGGCCTTCCACCAGATACCACCTATACAACAGATCTGGTTAATTAACGCCTCGTGAGCGCATAAGGGCTGCAGGGGCTTTAACTGATGTGCTTCGCATAGAGTTGGCCGTCAAAACCAGCCAGGGATTAAAGAGCTCAAAGCCCTTGCTTAAGCGTGTATTTCGCCAAGAAGATCTTCGTGGTTTTTGAAATAGTCAGCGAGTTCGGGAAAAGAGCGGCGTAGCTTTTTCATATCCTTAAGAGAAAGATAGCGTGCATAGGCTGGAATAAAAAAAGAGGCCTGGTTAATGTGCACCTTTAAGACATCTGAAAGCGCTAAAAGTGTAAGGGCTGAATCATTATCTAAAGCACATTCATTGAGATAACTCACGGCATAGCTTCTGTCTTGCAGTCTTTCTTGAAGACTGATTTCGTAATCTACTGCTTTGCTAGCCATTCTGATAATCCTCCCAATATTTTCGTGCTTTGTCGATATCTCTCTGCTGCGTCGATTTATCACCGGCGCATAAGAGAATAATAAGCATTTGACCCTGCTTTGCGCAATAGATACGGTACCCAGGGCCAAAATGAATTCTTAGTTCAAGTAAGCCGCTCCCCAGGTTTTTAAAGTCGCCAAGGTGGCCTAAGCGTAATTGTGCCAGGCGTTTTTCTATTTTGAGCTGCGCTTGACGATCTTTAAGTTTTTTCAACCACCGTAGATACGGGTTGTTCCCATTCTCATCTTGATAGATTTTGATATTCATAGCTACTGCTATTTTACACAGATTGCCCCTGAAGGCGCTGTAAAAACAAAAAAAGCGCGATAAGGGCCGCAGGACCTTTTGGCGCGAATCCCTGAATATTGTTCAACCCCTGGTGAGGCCGGTGCGCCCCGCACGGGCAAAACAAATTAATTAAGGCGTTAATTAATTTTATCGCTACCGCCTGAGAAATGGAGCTACGCTCAACTGGCAGAAATACTTTGCATAAGCGCTTCTGAATTGCTAGAAGACAGGGCTTCCAGAACGAATCAAAATACTGTTTTCTTTATTTTTGGTCATATTTAAGCATAAAAATTAATTTTTTATCATATTCTTTTATTAAATTTTGCTGTGGAAAAGTCAAAAATCGGGAAACACTGATGAATATTAGCTTTGAGAAAAATGACTGCTGAAATCGCGCCGGATGTAGAATGGCTTTAAAAAGCTCTATTTTCTCCTTTGGAGTGCCTACGGCTCTTATTTGACATACTCCCCGGCCTAAAGAGACGGGGATTCTCAAGCGGACGTTTACCCCCCCGCATGGGGGGCATAACCTGCTGGTTTACGTTAGCGCTTGAAGGAGCTGCCCGCTCCCAGCGGCTGCAATATTTCTCGCAGCATTCACATCTCGGTCTAAGCTCAGGTTGCAATAGGGACAGTTATGTACCCGCGTTGCAAGAGATTTTAGCACCTTCTTGCCACAACCTGAACAGTTTTGACTGGTGTTCTTTGGGGTTACTTTGACTAACTCACGCCCAGCTTCCACCGCTTTGTACGAGAGGAGTTCAAAAAAAGTTGACCAGCCAGCATCTGCAATAGATTTACTCAGGTGACGGTTTTTAACCATGTTCTTTACTTTGAGTGCTTCAATGCAGATCATCTGAAAGTTGTTAATATAGTAGTTTGCTGTCTTATGAAGGAAGTCCAGGCGCATGTTCGCTACTTTGCGGTGTGCCCTGGCTAATTCTCTGACAGCTTTTCTTCTACGGTTTGAGCCTTTTTTGCGGCGGCTCACCTTCCGTTGTTTGCGCCTGAGTTCTGCCTGTGCTTCTCGGTAGTACTTCGGATTGGCAACGTGCAGCCCTTCGGTGTCAGTGGAGAAATGAGCTACACCCACATCAATACCAACCACGTCAGCGCGAGGTTCAGGAAAGCTACGCTTTGGCACATAGTCACAAGAGAATGCTACCCACCAATCACCGCAGCTATCACGGCGCACGGTAATGGTTTTAATCTTGCCTTCAATAGGGCGTGACAGATGCAGTTTGAGAATGCCAATCCCTTTGATCTTAAGGTGGCGACCATCTAACTTCCAACCTGAAGTCTTGAGAGTGAAAGAGTCATAGCGGTGAAAAGAACGAAAGCGAGGAAAACCAGCCTTTTCACCCACCTTTTTTAGCCGTGAGAAAAAGCCTTGAAATGCTTTGCCCAATCGCTCTACCGTATCTTGCAGGGTTTGAGAATTGACTTGTTTGAACTCAGGAAAAGCCTTTTTAAACTCAGGCAATTCGTTATTTTGGTCATAGGTACTAAGACTAACCCCGCAGCGCTTGTACGCGGTTATACGCTGCTCTAATGCAAGATTGTACAGCTTTTGGCAATAGCTAAGCCATTGCAAAGCATTTTGCTCCGCTGTCTTGCTCAATTTCGCTTTGTATTTGAATGTCTTGCGTGTTCCCATGTATATATTTTACTATTGGTCTATGATTAATTCAAGCGACATTAGACACGGTAGACATTGTGTTTTTAATTTACACATACATTTGGTATTTGTAACAAAGTACAGGAAGAATGTTTTTGACAAAAAAGCCTTAGACACCCTTGAAAGAGTGTTTTCAGACGTTTGCCTTAGTTTTGATGCTGAACTTAAGGGGTTTAATGGCGAAGAAGACCATGTGCACTTGCTTGTTAACTACCCACCCAAGATTGCATTGTCTAGGCTTGTAAACAGCTTAAAAGGGGTTTCTAGCAGATTGCTCAAAAAAGAATATCCGCATCTATCTGAAGTATATTACAAAGGTAAACTCTGGTCTCCCAGTTACTTTGCTGCATCATGTGGTGGTGCGCCACTTAGTATTATTCAAGAGTATATTGAAAACCAAAAAACTTCTGAATAGCCACCTTCGGTGTCTACACTTTATATACCCATGAAGGGCAGAGCTTCCCGCCGTGAACAGACGGGGTTTTACAGTGCCCCTGATAACCTGTTAATCTTTAAGTGCTAATTGAAGATTTTTGGTCGTGGCTTTCTCTGGTCGCGGCCTTTAGTCATTTTTTGGGGCGATTATCGTATTCGCGATAAGGCTCCTTTGTAAAGTTGCGATCATCATAACGTATTCCCATGCATTTGAACACTCCCCCACAGTGGGCTTTTTGCCGTGAAAACAAACTTAGAAAATTAATTAAGGGATTAATTAATTAAAGAACAGCATCGCCCCGAAGTCCTGATTATGGGACAATGAGAACACGTATTAACTAACGTCTTAATTAATTTTGAACACAGTAATGGAAGCAGTTTCTATGCAGACAATTAGCGTGATGAATGCCAAAGGCGGCGTTGCCAAGACCACGACGGCCCTTTGCCTGGCCGAGTATCTGGGGAACCAGGGCCAAAAGGTTTTATTGGTGGACCTTGATCCTCAGGCCAATGCCACAAATACCTTGTTAAAGGTGGAAGTGGGCGATGAATTGGAAGGCAAAACCCTGTACAACGTGATTTATGATCAGGTGATGTCGAAAATCAAAGGGACATTACCTGAAGCGATTCGTCAGGCAGAATATGTAGACGTTGCACCCGCTTCGCTGGATCTGGAAATGTTTAAGGAATTGGCCAAAACCAAATCCCGCAACCCGCTAAAGCTGCTGGAAAAAACCCTGTCTCCGGTAAAAAAGACTTATGATTTTGTGATTCTGGATTGCCCTGCGGATTTGAGCGTGTACGTGGAAAGCGCGATACATATTTCGGATTTGATTCTTTTGCCGAGCAGTTACGATGCCTTTGGCTTTCAGGGCATTAATTTGATGATTCAGGCCATGTTTGAAGTACACGATGAGGATTACCGTCAGTTCCGCGTGCTTTATACCCAGGATAATGCCCGCGCGACGCGCATTAAATCGGAAATGAACCGTTACGAAAAGATGCTGGCTGAAATGGACGTGGTATTGCCCTTTATGGTGCCGCTGGATCAGAACGTCAAAAATGCCCAGGCACGCCAACACAGCCTGATGGCCAACCCCAAATATAAGAAATCAAAGGCCCGCGCCGCTTATGAGCAGCTGGGCGCCTATGTGATGAAGGAAGCCAGCGCATGAGTGAAAATGTTTTTTCCAAGAAACGACGCAAAGTCAATTTGCACAGCACCACCCACGAAAAGCCCGCAAAGATCGAAAAAGAGAAAGCAAAACCCAAGTCCTTTTCGGTGTTTAAGCACGATTTAAAAGTGCTGGAAGATTTGCGCCAACACCTTGAAGACGAAACGGGCCAAAGGGTGACAAAATCCTTTGCCATGCGCATGGGTATTTATTACCTGGAACAAATGCTCAAAGCCAATGATGGCTTAGACGAAGAGATGCAAGCCGTTTTGCGTGAATGCCAGAAGATGAAACAAATTAATTAAGACGTTAATTAATTCTAAGTTACTGCTCTTATTTTTCAAGTTTTTTCAGTTCTTCCCTGAGAACCCAAAAATATTTGGTTTTATCTTTCTCAGGCATATTTGAAGGATGGGCAATCGTGGGAAGGTCTTCATCATGAAGAATAGCCCTAGAAATACGCATAATTGTGTAATTTAACCCCCCATGAAAAAGCATGAGTAAATCCGTCGGGGATTTTTGTGCCCTGGGTAAGGTTACAAAAGTCCAATTCCTGAACACCCCTGATCCATGAGCTTCTGAGGTTCTGTATAATTCATTGAAGGCCCTCACTAAGACACTGACTCCCGCTATAAAATCTTCAGGGATTTCAGAGATTCCAGAAGCTACTTTCTCAAAAGACTTAATTTTAGAGTCTCCTTTTAGTGGTTTTTTGGTTTCTTTCGTGTAGTACATGACCAGAAGAATCATGATTTTATCCCAAATAGCACGGTACCTAAGAGTATAGCTGGTCAGAATTTTCTGAAAAGACATGTGTGCTGGGAAAAAAGCAGGAATATCAAGGCTTGTAGCCGGATGTTCCAGGTGTTCAATATATTGATTCACCTTATTATGAAGAGCTGCCACCTCGAGATTATCTAACTCAAGAAAAAAGTAAGACAGCTTAATGTCAAAAACCCACGAAAAAAGTATTCTTCCAAAATTGTTTTCTTCGTACTTTCCTGATTCAATAAATTTGGAGTAGACATCGGCTAAATTAAGATGAATCGTCATGGGAAAGCAATTGAGGGGTATATTTTTTGAATGTGACTCAAGCAATATGTCAAATCGCTCACATTCTTCTCTACTCGACAATTTAAATTTGTGAAATTCTTCGGCATTAAATCCGTAGTTAACCAAAATAAGTCCCCGCTGTATATTTTAAATAGTCATGTGCGTTGATTAGTTTTATCTGGGCACTCAGCAATTAATTAATTTTTTAAAAACCTTCTGTTCAAAGGCATCGAAGCTTGGTTATGTTCCTGGCGATGTAACTTTGGGCACTAAATAGACCTAAAGTTCTGACTCAGCATCTGGAGATTCTTGAACCAGGCTTTCAAGAAAGTCTGCAATTCGTCTGAAATCTTCAACGTGTTTGAGGAACACGTATCTTTCTCGTCCATCAAGAGGAGAATCATTGGCGTCTGGGTTTGACACTCCTCCACCTAAAGGAAGAGGATTCTCAGGCTACGCACAGCTCAACAGCTCACGTTAGCGCCTGAAGGGACAGCCCGTCCCCACTTAATTTTTAGATACGAGGTTACGCTTATGGATTCAGACCTGCCAGTTTCTTCCACTTTGCACGAAGGCACTTTTAATAGCACCAGTCTTTGTGAATCATACGCTTCACCTGCTCATGGTATACATGTTAACACAGTGTGTATGTAAGAGCAATTCTGTTGCTACACCTTATATACCCACAGAGGGGCATAAATCCCCGCCCTAAAGAGACGGGGTTTTACGGTGTTACCGATAAAAAGCTTGAAGAATTTGAGAGTGTAAAATTAACGGTGTAAACCTCCTAATTTAAGAATAAGGAGAGCAGTTATGTCAATAGAAGCAAGCATTCAGGAGCTGATTCGCTCCGGTAAGATAAAAACCGTCCAAGACATTGACGCGATGGTAAAAGAGATCTACAAGCACACGCTTGAGGGGATGTTAGAAGCAGAAATCGAAGACGAGCTGGGCTACAGCCGTTATGACTATCGCAATAAGCAGACCACTAACTCACGAAACGGAAAACGCAAAAAGACCGTGCGCAGCCGTTCTGGGGACTTAAAATTAGAAGTGCCTAGAGATAGAAACAGTGAGTTTGAGCCGCTGAGTGTTCCTAAAAGAACGCGGGATATTTCAAGTATCGAAGACAAGATTCTGGGGCTTTACGCCAGAGGCATGAGTACCCGAGACATCGTGGACCAACTCGAGGAAATTTACGGTACAAAACTCAGCCCTACACTGGTTTCTCAGCTTAGCGACAAAATTTTACCCCTGATTGAAAGCTGGAATAGCAGGGAGCTAGCCCCATGCTATCCGCTCTTGTGGCTGGACGGCTTCCACATGAAAATTCGCACAGATGGCCGCTCAAAGACAAGATGTGCTCACGTCATCATGGGTATTAATCTCGACGGTTACAAAGAAGTGGTGGGCATTTGGTTTGGTGATGCTGAGAGTTCTAAATTATGGCTAGAAGTGTTAACTGACCTCAAAAATCGTGGTGTCGATGAGATTTTGATGTGCACTGTGGATGGCCTCAGCGGGTTCAAAGAGGCTATTGCTAGCGTCTATCCAGAAACTCAAGTTCAACGCTGTATTGTGCATCAGGTGCGCTATTCGACCCGTTTTGCTCAGACAAAAGACCGCAAGGCAATGGCTGCAGACATGAAAGCTATTTACACTGCCCCGAACGAAAAAATGGGAGTTGTAGCTCTGGAGGCTTTTGCTCAAAACTGGGAGGAAAAATACCGTTATGCGGTTAAGAGTTGGTATGACAACTGGGAAGAATTGTCCCAGTTATACCAGTACACGCCTGAGATTCGGCGCTTAATGTACACAACAAATCCCATTGAGAGCTTGAATCGCGAGTTTCGCAAAGCGGTGAAAACAAAGAGTTTGTTTCCCCATGAGCAAGCGGCTATGAAGTTGATGTACCTGGTGGTGAGGAAGCGAGAAGAAAAGTGGGAAAGGAGTCGTGTGAAAAATTGGGGACTCATCATTTCTCAATTAATGATTCATTTTGATGAGCGTATCA
>JYMV01020617.1_pt1 | contig 10613 bp, 6 predicted proteins | sample 338911 | NCBI WGS metagenome assembly JYMV01 (sample SAMN03354496, study PRJNA234377) | hydrothermal vent metagenome | biome: Deep sea; feature: Hydrothermal plumes at the Eastern Lau Spreading Center, Western Pacific Ocean; material: Seawater | place: Tonga | collected 2009 | depth 2000 m m
CCCTTCGAGGTCGATAAGGTGTCGTGGCCCGATGAGAACCCGTGGAACTCCTGGATGCGCTTCGGCGATTTCGACTTCCTCGATGAGGGCAATGCGGCGGCGATCTCGACCTGGAACGGCGATGTCTGGCGAGTGGATGGCCTCGACGCCGGGCTCAAAAACCTCCACTGGCAGCGCATCGCCAGTGGCCTCAGTCAGCCGCTCGGGCTATTGACCCGTGGCGAGCCGGGACAGGAAGAGATCCTGGTGCTGGGAAGAGATCAAATCACACGGCTGGTCGATCTCAACGACGACGGCGAGACCGATCTCTACGAGGGTTTCTGTGTTGATGCGATGAACTCGCCACACTTCCACGAGCCGGCGGGCGGTTTGCAGGAGGGCCCCGACGGAAACATCTATTACCTGAAAGCTGCTCGTCATGCCAAATTGCCAGCCCATCCGCAACACGGCACGTTGATCCAGGTCGCCGCGGATGGTTCCAGTTCAAAGATGGTGGCCTCTGGCTTCCGTGCACCGAATGGTCTGGCGGTGGATGCCGATGGCATCGCCTGGGGTTCCGATCAGGAGGGCCACTGGATGCCCGCCAACCGCATCAATCGCATCGCGCAGGGTTCCTTTCATGGCAACAACTGGAGTGGTGTCATGCTGGGTGTCGAGCAGATGCGAACCGAATACGACCCGCCGCTGTGCTGGATTCACCCGACGGTGGATCGTTCTCCGGCGGCACAGGTGCGTGTACCCGAAGGTGTGTGGGGGGATCTGTCGGGGAAATTACTCGGGCTCTCCTATGGCACCGGCGAGGTGTACCTGTTGCTGGAAGACGAGGTCGATGGCGTCCATCAGGGTGGCTTCGTGCCACTGCCCATCGAAACTCCCACTGGCACGATGCGAGGTCGCTTCCATCCGGATGGAAGCTTGTATCTGTCAGGCTTGTTTGGCTGGTCCTCCGACAAGACCGAGCCGGGTGGCTTCTACCGGGTTCGAAAAACAGCGGCGACTCTACCGTACCCACTGCATCTGAGGGCACTCACCGATGGATTGCGGATCACCTTCAACGAACCGATCACCACCGATGTGGCGGCTCTGGCGGCTGGCTTCCAGCTGGAGGGATGGAATTATCGCTGGAGCAGTAACTACGGATCGCCAAAACTCGACCTGGAAGCAGGTGAAGTCGGCACTACCGAACTGGAAGTGGTCTCTGCGATCCTCTCGGATGATGGCAAACAGGTCAGATTAGTGATCCCCGACATGAAACCCGCCATGCAGATGCACCTGAAGTGGGCACTGCAGTTCGATGAGATCGGCGCTGCGGAGTCATTCATTCATTTCACGGTTCATCAGCTGGCCCAGGTGCGGGAAGGACAATAAATATGTTTGTCCACATGTCGATACATTCGCCCCGGGATGCATTCCGAGATCATCTGCGCGATTCGATGCATAGATTCGGAGGAGCGCTGGAAGATGTCGATGGATTCATCGACGGAGGCGTTTTCGAGGACGAGAAGACAGGGCAACTCATCGGAATGTGCCGCTGGAGATCGCGTCAGGACATGGAGGCAAATATCCACGTCGCCGCCGAAGCAGTGCAGCACGATGACTTCGACCGCTGGGAGTACAATCCGCCCACTTCCTTCCTGCTGGAAGAGAAGTAGCGGCTACAGTTCCGTCGCCCTCCAGCAGTACCAGCTGCCGACGGTGCGAGTATTGTCAATTTCGCAACAATTCCCGAATAATCTGTCAGGACTCAGTCCTGCAAACGTAATTAGGGTGAGGACCATTGAAGAAACCTGTGCGGTAGTAAGTTATTAGAAGACAATTTTCAGAGAATTTGTCAGTCCTCAGTGATGTGTTCGTCTCTCCATTGAGAGCCGGCGCAAGAAAATGGAAAGGACCGATGATGGCTGATAATTCACAAGAGCATCCCGCGCTGAAATTGGCCCGTTATCTCGGTAAATACGTCGGTCTTAAGTCAAAAGTGGTGCGTGACATTCAGAAATACAACAAGGTGCTATGGTTTGGCGATATGCCACAAGATCAAGATTGTCAGAGCGGAGCCTGGAGCGACGATTATGAAGAGGGACAGCCTCTCTTAGAGGTGAGAAAGCAAAAGTTCGATAAGTGCCCCGATCCTCCAAAATCAATAGTTCATTGGGTTGATTCTGAAGCGTTAAGACAAGCGACACTTGAGATGCCTCCACTCCGTACAGTCATTTATGAGTCAGGCGATGATTCGGAACTTGAGGAAGGGGAGACCCCTCCCCTGGTCGAGCATTTACTTATAGACCACCCTGAAGTTAGAGAAGCCTATGACCTCTATTGCCCCAAATGGGAGGCTTGGTCAAACGACCATCAGCGACGCACGAAGATTCAAGGAGTTTATTCAGATCTATTTCATCTGCATACGCAGGTGAAAAATCAGGGTGAGGTTTTCGAACTTGTTCTCGGTCTGGGATTGCTGGATTGGCAACCAAAAATTGGGGACCGAGAATTGCTCCCCATCACTCGACACACAGTTTCAGCCCGTATCGAGTTGAAATTTGACGCGGAAAGAGGAGTGATTAGAGTCCTCCCTTCTGGTGAGGGGATTCAGCTCCAAATCGAGGACGATATGCTTGAGATGGGAATTCGTCCCGGGCGTAGCGAGCATGAAATGTTTGAGGATGTGCTGGCAGAAATTGAGGATGGTCTTTGGGACAGGGTGCAATTGCACAAGGCACTCAATACTTGGGCAGGTCAGATCAGTCCGGATTCAGAATGGTCACCCGAGCTTGACAGACAACCACGCAACGGTAACAGCCCCACGATCAGTTTTGCACCTGCTTTAATCCTTCGGAAGCGCAATCAAGCCGGAACTGTACGTATTTACGAACAGATTATTGAACAGTTATCTGCTGACTCTTCCGACGTCCCATGTTGTTGGAATAGGCTGGTTAATTATATAAAGGACGAGAGTAGTGACTTTGATGTAGATAATAATAATTCAAATGTACTATTGGAATCAAAATCAACTGAACCATCGGAAATCTATTTTCCGCTCACGTCTAATCGAGAACAACGCCGAATCGTAACAGCCATGGAGCATCACACTGGTGTCTTGGTTCAGGGGCCGCCCGGTACTGGAAAAAGCCAAACAATTGCAAACTTGATGTGCCACCTCTTGGCTTCTGGCAAGAGGGTGCTGATTACTGCTGAGAATGGCCGAGCACTGCGAGTATTGAATAAAATGCTACCACCTGAGATTCGGCCGCTTTGCATTAGCCTACTTGGCCAAGGTGGGGACTCGTTTGCAGAACTCAACAAGGCAGTACAAGCCATCACGACGAAATTGGCAAATCACTCGCCGGGTAGGGCTGCGGATAAGATTGTTCAAATAGATGAGGATCTCGAGAGCGTCCGTCAGGAAATGGCTGCTACCGACTCGATAATCCGCAGTCTTCGTGAAGACGAGACTAACAAGTGCTCTGTTGCAAATGGGACTTATCTGGGAACCCCCTCGAAGATAGCGAAACGAGTGTTCCAAGAGAAAGACCAATACAACTGGCTAAAATTGCCAAACGATTCAGATTCACAATCTCCGATTTCTTCAATGGAAGTATTGTCCTGGTTGAAAATCCGTCGGAGGTATTCGGATCGAGACATCTCCGATTCAATCCTGAAAGTTCCTTCTAGTGGCGATTTATTGAGTCCGGAGGAATTTTCGATGGCCGTTGAGGGGGAGAAAGTAGCAAAAGATGCACTTGAGTTGAAATCAGAGATCCGAGCACATGAGGCTTATGGTCCCATAAGAGCTCTATTTGCAGACTCACGAGATAAATTTAGAAATGATCTCCTTGGTCTCGAAGAACAAAGGATTGCACTTGGACCGATAGAGGAAGGATGGCGTGAAGTTGCTGTCCGAGACGCACTTTCAGGCAGTCGGCGTGTTTATTGGGCAGCCTTGGCCGATGTTAGTCTAGAGAAGATCGCCAAGATCAAACCGTTGATCAAACGAGTTGGTGATCAATCTGTAACAGTCCCGAAAACTCAGGATGCGAAAAAAATACAAACCGATTCGAAGGCAGTCATTGCTCACCTTGAGGCTGGTGGGAAGTGGAAAAAATTCGGTTTCTTTACTCCAAAAGAGTTAAAAGGTCGCGTCTATCTAAACAGCGAAGTTCTAGTCGATGGGGTGGGTGCTTCTGACATCGAAAAACTGCAAACGGTTGTTGATTATCTGGATATCGATATTGCTTTGTCAGAATTACTCTCGGCTTGGGATCATGTGGGGGCTCCCTTGCCAGCCGACAACCAAAAAATGTGCTTTGCCGTATTACAGGAGCAAGTAGAGGTTATAGGCAACTTGTTTAAGTATGTAGACACATGTCACGAGCTAGCAGAGTTGTTGGCTGCATCTTCTCCACCCATTCCGCAGCCTAACTGGATTGATGGCGACCCAGCAACGTGGCTCAAACTGATGGAAGTATCTGCAGTTGAGGATCAATTCCATAAGGCGGCTCACAATATTGATTCTCGTTTGGGAAAACTCAACAATATTCGTGACTTGCACGATGTTCATCCTTCTGTCTCTAAACTAATTGGGGCAATAATAACTCGAAGTGTCCATGATTATAGCTTGGGTCATGCTCAAGTTGTTTCGATTGAACGGACTCTCAGTGACCAAAAGAAGCGCGCAAAAATTGAGTCTTCGCTATCCGAAGTGACCCCGGGATTTGTCGAGTGTGTTGTCTCCACTCTCAACGATACGGAATGGGATGACCGGTTCAAATCTTGGGAAGAAGCTTGGTGTTGGGCGATTGCTGATGTGTGGCTCGAGGCTCGATCTGATCTCAACTACCAGAGGAAGTTACTGGAAAAAAGAAGTGAATTAGAAAAGAAGATCAGGGCACTACTGGGGAATGCTGTCTCGGAGCGAGCATGGATGTTCTTTGTTGAGCGTCTTACTCCAGAGAAGAGAGAAGCACTGAATGGTTGGCGTGAAGCGGTTCGAGCCATTGGCAAAGGTACTGGTCGATCAGCGAGGGTAGCCAGTTTACGACGGCAGGCCAGGGCGTACATGAAGGAATGTCGAGATGCGATCCCGATCTGGATCATGCCCCGCTATCTTGTCCCCGAGTACTGCGATACTGAACCTGGTTATTTTGATCTTGTTATCGCGGATGAGGCTAGCCAGCTTGGTATTGAAAGCATGTTCCTTTTCTACATGGCCAAGAACATTGTGGTGGTTGGAGACGATCAACAGATCAGCCCTGCCGGTGTGGGCGTAAAACAGGACGAGGTTTCAGGGCTTCAGGCTCATTATCTTGAGGGCATTCCACACCAGCACGCTCTTTCTGAGAAGAGTAGTCTGTATGCGAATGCCAAGATTCGCTTTAGTCAAAACATCGTACTTCGCGAACATTTCCGTTGTATGCCAGAGATCATCCAGTTCTCTAACGATCTATGCTATGCCAATAATGGAACACCGCTGGATCCTCTGCGTCCCTACGCCTCAAATCGGTTAGTCCCGATAGTGAGGCACTATGTAGAAAAGGGATACAACAAAGGGGGCCCTCTAACTACTACGAATCCCCCTGAAGCAGAAGCTATCGTTGCTCAAATAGCAGCTTGTGTTGACGATCCTCGGTATGCAGGGCTGTCGATGGGAGTGATCAGCCTGAAAGGCCGTCACCAGGCTAAACTAATCGAACGGAAGCTGGAAGAGAATTTAGATCTAGCGATTATTGAAGAGCGCCGCCTCTTTTGTGGAGATTCATATGTATTTCAGGGAGATGAGCGAGACGTTATTTTTCTTAGTATGGTTTCAGCGACATGTGATGAACTAGGCGAGAAAAACAAAATTGGTTGCTTAGCAAACGATGCAGCCCGCCAACGATTTAATGTAGCCACATCGAGAGCAAAAGATCAGTTGTGGCTATTCCATTCGGCACAACTCGAAGATCTTAGTCCGGCTTGCATGCGTCATGAACTTCTCGGGTACATGCTAAACCCTGTACGCAAGGTCACAGTTGAAGCGGAGCAGTTCATTCCGGAAGGTCTCCAACGTGAGGTATACAGGAAGATAATCGATCGGGGCTATCACGTCGAATGTGAAGTAGAGCAAGGTGACTCTACTAACCATCGTTATCGAATCGATCTTGTCGTACAAGGTATGAAAGGGAGCCTTGCCGTAGAGTGTGATGGCGACCAGTGGCATGGTCCTGAGCGTTACGAAGCAGACATGGCGAGGCAAAGAGATCTCGAGCGAGCAGGTTGGCAGTTTGTACGGATCCGTGGCGGTGACTATTATCGAAATCGAGAAGAGGCAATGAAACCTCTCTGGGCTGAATTAGAACGACTCGGAATCGAGCCCGGTGGCATTGACAAAACTGGTTCACAGCCGCCTGCACCGTTACTTATTGAGGCTTCTACTCCAGTTGATGGGACATCTGGAGAGATTGAGGAGTGCCAACTTCCCACAGAGAGGGAAGGGGGAGTCCCTTCAACGGGTTCCTCCGGGACAAATATGGTGTCCGAGGTTCCATTACATGGTCCGATTGTTTCTTAGTGAATATCGACTGTTGTCGGAATTCAGTTGAATTTAATGAGAACTACTTATGACTTCTGCGCGCTCAACTCTGTTCACAGCTCCGTCGCCCGCCAGCAGTACCAACTGCCAACGGTGCGGTAGGGTTGCCATTTCTTGGCGGCGCGGGTCAGTTGCTTCGGCGTAGGTAGCAGCTTCTTGCCACGCATCCGTGCGAATCCTTTACGAACACCGAGATCGTCGACAGGAAGCACATCGGGTCTTCCCAGTTGAAAGATCAGCAACATCTGGACGGTCCAGCGGCCGATGCCATGGATGGGTGTGATCGTGTCGATGATCTCGTCGTCACCCATCTTCTCGAGTGATGAAAAACCGGGTACCAGACCATCGCGAGCGTGACGGGCAAGATCACGGATGGCTCGCTCCTTGCCCCCCGAGACTCCGGAACTGCGGAACTTGTCCGGCTTCAGTCGTAGCACACGCTCCGGTGTCGGTCTCTTCATCGGAAACAGCGCCAGGAAGCGACCGTGTATGGTGCCGGCCGCCTTGCCGGAGAGTTGCTGAAAGATGATGGAACGCAGCAGGTACTCGAATGGGGAGCGCCGCCGCTGAATCTCCAGCTGGATGCTGCCGCAAGCAGTGATGGCTCGCCCCAGATGAGGATCCACTGCCTTCAGGTGCTGGATCGATGTTTGCCAGATGGATGCCAATGAGGTGGTTGGTTTTCTGGTCACGGTGCCAGGCCTCCTGCGTGCTAGAATCTGCGATCGATGGTCGGTGGGGGGGGTACCTCCAGTAACAAGATGAATCAACCGTTGAGCCGAGGGAACCGATGACCCAGCAGGAGTCTGAAGAACTACCATGGCCAGAGAATCCGCGAGATGCGATGACGCGCCTGGTCGACGAGCAGGGTGGGCTGCTTTACTCGCTCGGATTGCGCTTTTGTGGAGATGCAGGAGAAGCCGAGGACCTGGTCCAGGCGTAACTGGGGTTCCTTCGAACATCGATCAAAGGTGTCGACATGGCTCTACAGCATCGCTGCAAGAGTGTGCCAGCGTATGCATAGAAAGAGAGCTGGAGAGCCGGAAAATATTGGGTCTTTACAAGAACTACTCCCGTTCGGCGAGCCACTGATTGCACAGATCGCGTCTGATCTGGAAGAAGAGGTGGTATCACAGATTCGCAAGGAATCGCTCGAGGAGATGGAGGCGAGAATAGCAGAACTCCCGCTGGAATTTCGGATGCCATTGGTGTTGAAAGACATCGTCGGCCTGTCTGTCCCCGAGATTTCTGAAGCGACGGGAATACAAGAAGGAACGGTCAAGTCCCGAGTGCATCGCGCACGATTGAAATTACGTCTGCTCATCGATGGAAAGTTGCCAAGGACCGATGAGTCTCCTCCTCCTGCGGCATATCCGATCCAGGTCTGTCTTGACCTGCTCGATGCGAAACAGACATCGCTCGATCGGAACACAGAATTTCGGTCAGAGGTGATCTGCCAGCGCTGCCAATCCGTATTTGCATCACTCGATCTGACCCAGGACGTCTGTGGCGAACTGGCCAGGGGGCAGATCCCCGAGGGCCTCAGGGGCCGCCTCGAGGACGCCATGGATGAGTTGTAACTACCGTTATTTAAAGAATATATGATTTCTGCTTCGGCTCAGGGAACGATGGTTGCATTCCGTGTCTCTCAAGTAGTGAGAGGCAAGTCTCGGAAGAAAAGGAAGAAATCATGTTTGTTCGACGTATCGAAGACGACCAACTGGCTCAGGTGAGTTACCTCATCGGTTGCCAACGCACAGGAGAAGCGATTGTTGTGGATCCTGAGCGGGACATCGATCGGTACATCGAACTCGCAGCGGAGCAGGGACTGACGATCGTTGCGGCCACGGAGACCCATATCCACGCCGACTTCATCTCTGGCCTGAGAGAGTTCGGCGAACGCGGCGGTACATTGCTGCTGATGTCTGGCGAGGGCGGAGAAGACTGGACTCCTCGCTGGCTCGATCAGCAATCTTCAGGCGGATCCTACAAGCATCAACTGCTCAAGGATGGCGAGACCTTTTCCATCGGAAACATCGAATTCAAGGTGGTTCACACTCCGGGGCATACGCCCGAACACATCTCTTTCCTGGTCACGGATCACGGAGGAGGAGCAGACACGCCGATGGCGATCCTGTCGGGTGACTTCCTCTTCGTCGGTGATCTGGGTCGGCCAGATCTGCTCGAGAGCGCTGCCGGTCAAATTGGCTCGATGGAGACTTCTGCCAGGCGACTGTTCCAGAGCATCAAACTGATCGATGGCATGAAGGATTACCTGCAGGTCTGGCCTGGACATGGTGCAGGAAGTGCCTGTGGAAAAGCTCTCGGTGCGGTTCCTACGAGTACAGTTGGCTATGAGAGGCGCTTCAATCAAGCGCTATTTTACTCCGATGACGAGGATCGATTCGTCGAGGAGATCCTCTCCGGTCAGCCTGAGCCGCCATTGTACTTTTCCGAAATGAAGCGACTCAATCGAGACGGAGCGCCGGTGATCGGAGAGATCACAACTCCTGCAGAGATGGACAATGACAGTTTTGTTGCCGCCTACGAAGGCGGAGCAAGGGTGATCGACACCAGGGATTGGGACCAGTTTCGCCAGGCTCACCTTCCAGGTTCTTGGTCTGTTCCGATGACGAGTCGACTCAACTCCTACGTCGGTAGTTTTGGCGACTCCCAGGACAGGTTTGTGATCGTTGGATCCGAGTCAGATGTTTCCGAGGTGTTCAGACAAATGATCCGGATCGGATTCGACAAGACCATCGGTTGGTTCCCACCAGAAAAATTGCTGGGTCTGTCACGATTCGAGGGACTTTGGCAGCAAATCGAAGAGGTCGAGGCAAACGATGTCCTCACGGTGATTGAAGGCGACGATGTGCGAGTGCTCGATGTGAGACGCGCCTCGGAGTTTGATCAAGATCACATTCCTGGAGCCATCAATCTGTCGCACACGCGACTGGCCAGGCACCTGGATGAACTCAGTAAAGAGACCAGATGGCACCTCGTTTGTGAGACGGGAGATCGTTCAGCACGCACGGTCAGTTTCCTCAAGTCATCGGGGTACTCCGTCGTCAATCTTGCAGGAGGAATGAGTAATGTGAGGAAAGGGAGAGTGACACGATGATGAACGAAAACGCTCTCATTGAATCGATGCAATCCGAGACAGTCTTTGAACTGACAGGTACTGAAGCCCAACAGCGGGGCAAGGAAGAGCAATACGTGTTTGTGGATGTTCGTGAAATGTTCGAACATCAGGTGGAGGCGGTCGCCGATGCCATCGTCCATTCTTTTTCTGGATTCGATGCACACCGATTGAACCAGGAACTCGATGGCCGGCGGCCGATCTTCTACTGTCGGACAGGAATCAGATCCAGAAAAGCACTCAACAAGATGCTCAAAGCTGGGTTCGATGCGCAGCACATCATCGGTGGTATTCAGGGCTGGAAAGCCGATGGACTTCCTGTTGAGTCCTCAAAAACGGGCACTTCCATCGATGTGATGCGACAGACCCAGATGGCTGCCGGCTCGATCCTCCTTGCTCTCTCTGCTCTGACTTACTTTTTCAGCCCTCTCTGGATGGTAGGTGTTGCTGCAGTGGGGCTGGGGCTCTTCCATGCAGGAGCCAGTGGCAGTTGCGCTCTTTCCTCCGCGATCTCCTGGCTGCCGTGGAACCGCACCACGAGTTGCCAGGCATGATAACCATTCTCGGAGCCATCGTAGTCGGGGTGGCACTGGGTCTGCTCGGCTCCGGTGGCTCCATTCTTACCGTTCCGATCCTGGTCCACGGTCTCGGGCGACCACTTGAGATCGCCGTGACCGAATCACTCTGGATCGTCGCTCTGATCGCCGGCACCGGTGCAGTGGGGGCGATTCGATCGGGGAGCTTTTCGCTCTCGACAGCACTCATTGCTGCTCCGACCGGAATCCTTGGAGCGGTGCTGGGGGCTGGCTTCGGAGCCTGGCTTTCGCCGGAGCTAAGGGAATCCATCTTGATGGTGGTCGTGATTGGCGCAGCGGTGGCGATGCTGAGGGGGAAACAGGAACAGGGATC
>JYMV01031143.1_pt1 | contig 10613 bp, 22 predicted proteins | sample 338911 | NCBI WGS metagenome assembly JYMV01 (sample SAMN03354496, study PRJNA234377) | hydrothermal vent metagenome | biome: Deep sea; feature: Hydrothermal plumes at the Eastern Lau Spreading Center, Western Pacific Ocean; material: Seawater | place: Tonga | collected 2009 | depth 2000 m m
GCCACACCAAGAAGAGCCAACTATCACTGCGGCCCTGTGGTCTTGTGGTCCTGCGGTCTGAGCAGTGCATACTGCTCATGTGCCGGAGGACGCAACGCGTCCGACAAAATTTTTTTATGGTGTGGGTGATAGTGATAGTTGGCTCTTCTTGGTGTGGCCTTTCTCTCTCGGCGGGCGCGAGTGGTTGGCCGGCGCTCATCCAGGCGGGGCGCGGTTTTCTTCTTGCTGGCGATGTCCGCAAAAGCTGCGAGCAAAAAAAAGCCCCCACCCGTTAGGGCAGGGGCCAAGTCTTGGCGGCGCCTATAGGGCAGAGGCGATTTCAACCCACTTAAATCTAAGTTCCCGTGCGCGGCCGTCGCGAATGAGTGTGCAGACTTTCTCCTTCTCGCCGTCTGAGAACATCGTTGCATTGATCAGGTTTCCAGCAAACGATCCCGCGTTCCAATCCATCGCTTTCCATGGCGCGTGGTCCTCGAACCGTGGGCGGGCGTACAGTCGCCAGGGGCGGTGCGGCCGTGGTGGAACGGGTAGGAATTCCCGCTTGGCGTCTTCAAACAAACAAAGCATCTCGACTTCGTGGTTGTCGATTGCCTCATCGAGGTGCTCGGGAGCGGACACGTACCCGGCAAAATATCCATGTTCGCCCGTAGTCCATAGTTCGCCCGTGTCGAAAAGCTCGTAGGTAGTTGCCTCCATTCTCGGGGTAGCTTTGCGGGTGATAGTGGCAGTCGGTTGTTTATCGGTTGGGTAGTTCATTGCTCTTCGCCATAATGAAAGGTTACGCCGTAGTCATCTTCTGTCAGCGTTGCGTCCTGGTCGGCGTGCTCGGCGTCGGTGATGCATCGATCACATTCTTCTTCGTCCGGGTCTGTGACCTGTCCTCCAACGCATGTGATGCAATCCACGACGGGCGCTGGCTCGGGTGCGTGTTGCCTTAGTTCCATCTGGAATAGGTGGTTTTCGTCTTCAAAGTTCATGATAGTTCCTGTTTGTTTGTGTGGGTGCCGGCGCCCTAATGGGCACCAGCGGTTGGGGGTTAGATGTCCATATCAATCATTGAGTCTTCTACTGAAGACCCACTGTGCATGATTTGGGCCCACAGGCCGCCCACGTTTTCCATGTGCCAGCCTGAACGGAATAGCAGACCTCTAATAATCCAAGGCGCACAGGGCATAGCCGGTGCGGGGATCCAGATATTCATGCACTGCTCTTTTCCGCTTTCACCCCTGTAGCAGGATAGAAAGCCTATTTGAACCAGGACGGCGTCCTGGGGCGTTCCTTCGCCCACAAAGCAAGGGGCGTTAGTCCTGCGGTTTTGTTTTAGAAGTTCCATGGTGTTGCTCCCTTTTCCTTGCAGATCCGGCGAGCATCGCGCTTACCAGCTACGAGAATGCGCTTTCCAGTGATGAGTTGGCTACGGTCATCCGCGGGGACTACCCGGAGGACCTTCTCTTTTTTCGTCGCCGTGTACCACCCGATAAGGGCGCCCGGGGCGGTTGGGTTGTGTTCGTCGATTCGGTTCATGTTTCACTTTCCTGTTTTAGGTGGACTCCACTGTTCACCTATACCCAGGGTATCATGAAAAACGGGGGTTTGTCATCAAAAATCGACATAGGGCCGAAATAATCCGGGGCCCGATTCGGCCGCCCTGGGCCAGCAAAAGCGAGGCGCTCATAAATGAATGACCGTTCATAAATGAGTGGCGATTCAGTCGGCGCTATAGGTGGTGGCCTCTCTCTCTCAAGGTGGTGGCCTCTCTCTCTCGGTGGGTGTGTGGTGATAGTTCGCCTTTCTTTTCCGGGTGATAGTTATCGGTTGACCCTATGCGTATCACGTGCTAAGCTGTCCTTAGTTGGAGGTGGTTCCGACTACAAAACAGGAAAGTGAAACAATGTACAAAAACCCCGGCCTCATCCTTTACGAGGGGCCCTCAGCCCTCGACCCCGATGTCCCCATTGTGGTGATCGCCACGTATGGATCAACGAATACAAAAACGGGGAGCGCTCACCGTCAAATGGTGCAAACCTGGATATTGCGCCAAGACGTTGCGCCTGTGGCAGCAAAAAAACAGGGCCTCGATTTGGCCGTATGTGGTGACGTTCCTTGCCGCGCTTGGTGCTACGTGTTCCGCGGTCCGCAATCCGTTTGGAAAGCCTACAAAAATGGGAGCTATTCGCAAGCGGGCCTTAAGCCTTGTGCACAAGGGATCGATTTGCGGATCGGGTCCTACGGTGATCCGTCCGCGGTTCCGGTCCACGTGTGGAGTCGGCACACCCGGCGGTCGCGTGGGCATTCGGGATATTCGCATCATTGGGAGCGGCTCGATGATAGGTGGAAGCGGTTCGTGATGGCGTCAACCGAAACGCCTTGGGATACCATTCGAGCGAATGCGCTCGGGTGGCGGAGCTTCCGGGTCAAGCTGCCAGAGGAGCCGCTTCTACCGGGTGAGCGTGGGTGTCCTGCGTCGGCTGAGTTGGGGAAGGTCCTGTCTTGCGTCGAATGCGGTCAATGTGATGGCACCAATTCAGGGGCCAAAAGACCGTCAAGGGCGATCAATGCGCACGGCCCTACTTTGAAGCGCTATCGGGCTTGGCGGAACGGCTTAGCGGCTCCTGAGGATTGGGCGCGGTTGCTGGGCGTTGCGGCTAAATGATAGTCAAGGGGCCACGGGTTCGCGCTCGTGGTTCCTGGTCTACTATTTGGGTAGAGAAAACAAAAGGAAAGTGAACAATGGCGAATGAATACAAAAATCCGCGGACATGCATACTCTACGGGGAACCGGGGGAAGATCCGGAGGACTGCGCAACCCATGGGCATGAAGTAGACGACGCCCCCAATGTGAAAACGGGGCCTGACCGTGACGATGGGCTTCCGGCTTGGGTTGAGTGGAACGGGGAGCGGTTCGAAACTCCTGGATTTGAGGAGGTCGCGAGGCTTTGCCACGATTCAGTGTCTGAAAGTCTCGACGGCGAAGACATCGAACCCGATGGTGTGACCTTCAACGGTTGTCCCTCCTGGCCGCTCGCGTTGGGGATCATCTGATGGCCTTTATTTTAGATTGCGGTCAGGTCATCAGTGTTTTGGCGGTCGGTTGGATGGTGGCGGATTGCATGAGATAGCTGTTGGGAAAATGGCGCCCCGTTTGGCTTCCACTGGTCAAGCGGGGTTTTTCCTTGACACGTAGGGTAGCGGTGTGCTAAGTTCTGTATGAACCAAACAAAAAGGAAGTTCACATGGCAGAAGCAATTGAAATTAAAGAAATCACCCGGCTACAGTTTTTCGCGCGGATGCGAAAGCAAGGCTTTGTGAAGTCAAGGGTTCAAATGGCCCGCAATGGCGTAACTTATTCGCGCGGCTGTATAGGCGAACCGGGCTGGGTAACGGTCACGATCCCTAAGGGCCACGAGGAAACCTTTCACATTCTGGGGAAGGTGCCCTACTCGGGGATTTACATCCGGGAAAATAATAAAACGGCTTGGGGGATCCACGTTCCAGCCCAGTACCCTATGCTCTCGCTCTGCTTGGGGTTGTGCGCTGGGGAATATGAGGATTCCAACCAATAGCCCCGAGGGCTTGAGCCCGTCCCCTCGGGGGCGGGTTTTTTTTCGCCTGGATTTTTTGCTCACGTTTTTCCGCGGTTCCTCACGTCTCTCTCTCTCTCTCTCTCCCCCTTCCTACTGGTGATAGGGTGGTTTCCCTCTCTCTCTCTCAAGTGACACCCTTCGTAGAAACAGTAGGCAGGCTGCCCTACCTATGGGCAGGTATTTCCCCAATGATTACAGGTGATTGCCCTACCTGCCCTACCTGCCCTACCTTTTCGAAGACTTTCTTAAATAAAACACACTCTCTCCAGTCTCTCCAGTATCTATTGACATGCCAATGGCTCCTACTCTATTACCCTGATCTTTATAATAGGTAGGGTAGGTAGGGTAGTAGTAGAAAGCTTAGTCATCTTGGGAACTTGACCCTGCCCTACCTGCCCATGTCTGCCCACTGTTTCTACTAAACGTAACTATTCCCTTGACACCCATTGTCTCATCACCTAAAGTGTAGTTAGTCGAAGAGAAAATCCCAACAACAGGACCAACATCATGAGATTCATTTCGAGAACAGACCCCGACTGCCAAGCTCTACAAGGGGGACACGATTCATACCGCGAGGGTTTGATTCGTACCCTCCAGACTCCCAAGAGGGCGCCTAATGGTGGCCTACTGATTGAAGCACCCTCACTTTGTGAGGAAGCCTGCCCCAGCAGCTACCTCCAAGGTCGTGTGTTTGCCAACGTTCATCCTCTGCCGTCCGTGTTTGCAAGCGCCACATCCTTGTCAACCAAGACCTATGGCATTCGCTTCTGGTGTTTCGCGGATGGTGAAGTGGTTGGGCTTTCAAAAACTGAGGAGCTTACCGAATGCCTTGAGTGGGCTGCTCGCTTCGCAGAGGGCTCAATGGAGTTGGATGAAAGTCTTCAGACCCCAGTGTTCCGTGCCTGGCTTCTGCGCTGCCGGAAAGTAATCGAGCTTGCCAAAGGAGGTGAGTGATGAGAGGCATCTACATCACAGAGCAATCAGGCGACAAAATCACTGGACATTACTTGTCATTCAAAATGGGACGGTGGATTGTCCACCTGTTCAAGAACTGCACCCTTGGATGGGTGAAGCGCGAGGCATCCCTTGTCATTGATAACCCTGTTGTCTTTACAGCTAAGCCCGAAGGAGGTGAGTGATGGGTAAGCGTAAACCATTATTGACAAGCAAAGCAGTCGAGGGACTTAGCACCGTTCAGTATATAGCTGAAGCAAGCTTGGAGAGCTTTGTGACCGACGATGTCAGGGACATAGAATACGAACGAAGCCTTGCACGCGGCATCAAATACATACGAGAACTGACCGTTTGGTATGCCATCAAGCAGAAGGAGGTGAGGAATGAAGCCCCCTAAAGAATGCGTGTCGATAGAGAAGGCTTGGAACGCTGCGGCTACAACCGCCAGGTTCCCTGACCCGCCCTGCCAGGTGGAGTACCTTGACCATCACGAAGTGAAGGTGGTGGTTGAGCGCAAGGGGAGCATGCACATGTACACGATGTACGGCGAAGCCTGGGTCATGTCGTGCGAAATAGGCAGAGCGGACAGTATCATCTGGTTTCATGAGGATGGGATCTGGCTACGCAAGAGCCCGGTGGAGGACTCGGCCAGCAAATTCAAAGACTACCGCGCCGCGCGAGACGCAGCGAAGTTTGCATACACATTTGAGAAAGAACAATAAAACAGGAAAGACCATGAAAAAGTTTGGAGTATACGTGACAGTAACGAGTAAGAAAACCCACTGGGTGGAGGTGATGGTTGCCAACGGCGACCCCGTTGAGGCAGCAAGAGCCGCGCGTCACCGCGTAGCAAAGCTTGTCAACGAAGAACCCTTCCATGATAGGGATGGGACTCAGGTGACCTCATTCATTCGGGAGCCCGTAATGGAGGCGTCCTTTGAGCACCTGCGCTCATCGGTCCCCGAGCCCATGCAGGGGGTGGCCAATGGATAACGAGGCGTCAATCGGCACTGTGGTCGATAAGATTACCTGCGCCTACCTAAGGCATGCAGTCATCACAAACATCCGGTCAACGATGTCCAAAGCAATAGAGGAGGGGTTCCCAGAGGAATGGGTGTGCCACCTTGACCTGCTCAAGGGTAGAATCATCTGGATTTGCCACGGCCTCCCTTGCGAGGTCCACGCGACCCCAGCCGCAGGCCCTGGCCTATTCGACACGGACATCTCTCTGTCGGTTGAGTTGTACATCCCGGCGAATCTCTACGCTCCCGTTCAGGAAGTAGACAAGCTCCAGTCCTTGGTGGATTCGAACGACCTGGACGCGGGCCTCCAAATCCCCATCGACTGGTCGGGTGACCCCGACGATGATGCCCTGGCATACCTCATGGCAATCAAACCAACCCTCTCTCTTTTAGGAAGTGAATAATGAAAAGATTAGAACCGGACTCCACATGTGAAGCATGTTCCAAACCTGCAGAGGACCTTGTCGATGACCTTTGCGACAACTGCGGTGCGACATGCGATGGCTGCGCTGAACGCTGGCCCAACGGCGTACTCGTATTCCGTGTCGCGCATGGGGAAACCTACCAGTACTGCAAGACATGCGACGATGGCGAGGAGGAGTCAGCCCTGCCGGCGCATGACCCGGAATCCATGATGGGCATCATGAGCAACATCAAAAGACTCTCTGACGAGATCAAGGACGCAGGGCGATGAAAAAACTCGCATATCAAAAGTGTGAGCAGTCTGGCTGCCTAAGGCAGGGGGTCATTATGGTGCAGGGAAAGGACAGATACATTGCAGTCTGCGCGGTCTGCGCAACAAAGAAGAAGGCGCCAGTTGGCGCAAAACAAGGGGAATTAGTATGAACACAAAATATGAAATACAGGGCCTGGCGCTCACCGATATTGACGAGGTGGTTGTCGATATCATAGATGACATTGACAAAGCGGAGGACGCCCAGGATCTTTCCATTGTGATGGTCAGGCTGGAGAACGCCCTCCTTGAACTCAGAGAACACACTAAGGTGGTGAGGAATGAAAAAGAGAAGTAAATGGGTAGAGACTGAAGTCGAGGTTGAGGCTCAGAGCGGAAGGCTCAGGACTTGCATTCAGAGAAGAAACTCTCTGACTAAGAGGTGGCACACGGACCACACCACTCAGTGGCTTCCTGCTGTTGGTGTGAGCACAGTGACTCTCCAGTTCCTCGATGTCATGGCCCAACGGATGGCCGACAACCTCATTAGAGATATTGAAGCGGGCCCGATGCACACAGATTGGAGGGTGTGATGCCGATCTATGATTATGAATGCCAGTTGTGCGGAGAGGTGACTGAGGTCATCCAACGCCACATGGACCCTCCGCCCAAGTGCTGCGGAAGACTAACCAAGAAGAAGGTTTCGAAGACATCCTTCTCTCTCAAAGGAAAGGGATGGGCATCAGATGGCTACGGACTTCAACCCAACGCAGGACCAGAAAATGAATGAGAAACCCACACGGTGGCAAGATGATAGGAAATTTTGCGAGTGGCTGCTGAGCATGCGGTATGCAGAGGATGGGCAGAAAGAAATAAAGCCCTTCCTTGCGAATGGCGTCGTGTTGTTTATGTATGAAGCCTGGCGCGCACGCATGGCGGCCTTCCTTAAACTCGACCCGCTCCTTGACGATTACGGCGAGGAGATAGATATCTTTGCCCAGCCGACGTGAGGAGGGTGGTGGGTTGTATACTCCCTCCGCTGGTGGCATTCGCTGTTGTCTTTTTACTTTACTGGAGCGGAGAACTCTTCCTCCCAATGATTGAGAACTAAACAGGAAAAACTAATGATTGAATTATCAGAACTAATCGAAGTCCTCTCACACTATAAGGAGACGGATGTTGTCGTGTTCATTTCAGTAATGAACGACCCCGAGCCGGACAAAGCACGGGAGCGCATCCTCGTTGAGTGGATTGATAACGGTGAGTCCAAGGTGGACACCTATGCCTACTCAATGAGCCAAGGCTGGTACGTCGTGAACACTGGGCCTCGGCCCTAAAGATCTTTGTGGCGCAGGCATAGTTCAACTAACCACGGGGGTCTTCGTGCCCCCTGGAAGGTTGGGAAATGCTCTTGCCGGGTTGCCTGAACCACATTGGCCCTCGTATCCAATTCTGGATGCGGGGGTTTTCTTCTTAAAAAGGGACCCCGCACCAGGGTGGAACCGGTACGGGGTCGGGTGGGAGACGGTTGGCACAACAGGAAAGTAAAAAGCCGACCGTCTCGCGGTGCTAAACCTCCGTCGAGGAGAGGTTGCACACAGAGTATATCGTTTTGCAGCCAGTTGGCTACTCCTTCGTTTGAACAAGCTTCTTGTTGAACCTCAACTGATGCACTGTGTCGGTGGGCTTCACCCAGAAATAAGCGCGAGTCCCCCTAACGGAACGGCGCATCCGAATGTATTCGAGCTTGCCCATGATCTCCCCCACGCGCATCTCTGCCAGGCGGGACATCTGATTTGTATCGAGGCCGAGAGACTTATCCATTATCTCCTTTGTCGTTGCCGGTGACTGCTGCCCGCGCAACCACGTCTCGATCATTTCGAACCACGGGTCTTCGCTGGCGTACTCGGCGCTGGCCTCACGCAATGCATTAGACATCTCCTCCTCCAACCACCACTGCTCGCCCGCGTGGAGCGCATGTGCGGCCTCGGCCCAGAGTTGATCTTTACTCTCTCTAATCCAGGTGAGGTCAACAAGCCCAACACTGACCGGCCAGAACCGGCGCGAGCCCGTCGGGTCGTTGAGGAATGCCTGGCTGTTCGTTGTGCCGCAGAACACAACGTGCCGCTTCACTGTGATGGAGTGCCGTCCATAGGGTGGACGATACGTGTCCTCCTGTGCCGTGATGAATGCCTTGGTTGCTGAGTGATGCGAGCGCCTGATGGAGTCAAGCTCCGCCACCTCGTAGATCCAGGTGCGCCGGATTTGTGTGTAGGCATTGACTGAACCGATGTCGAGCGGGGTGTCCGTAAAGAACTCTGCTCCAGCCAGTTCGCGGAGAGCAGAACTCTTTCGCGCTCCTTGAGGCCCAACAAGAATGAGGCAGGTGTCTGCCTTGCAGCCCGGAGTCAGTGCCCGCGCAACTGCTTGGACCATCCACTTCCTGCCCATTTCCCGGTTGAGTTCGGTGTCTTCGACACCAAGCCCCCTTATAAGCCAATCGTCGATTCGCGGCTTCTGGTCCCAGATTTGGGAGTTTAGGTAGTCATGCAACGGATGGATGCCGTTCTCTTCTCCAACAAGGAGGACCGTCTCCACAATGGTTGTAGAGTTGGCGATCAATCCGTAGACCACGTCGAGCCACAAAGAAATCCGCGTATCGTCGGTATCCCTGTACTCTCTCTCATCCAACATAAGAGTGCCGCGGAAGAGGTCCTTCCAAACCCTCTTCTTCCATCGGGTGTCGTTCTTAAGAATGATGTAGACATTGCGCTTGGTGTTCTTTGGAACCCCTGTCGGAGTGCCGTCTCTTGTCATTTTCTGGTCGAGCATCCCAATCACATCAGGCTCTGGGTATCCGTAGAAAACATCGTCCCCTTCCCGAAAGGGGGAGATGCCTGAGTCCACACTAAAGAACCACTTCATTGGGTGGTGCTTGTGGTTGTGTCTCTCGCTCATGCATACGATCAGGGCTCCCGCCTTTGTGCGCCGCATGAACGCAGCGCCGGGGGAGGAGTCATCAACATAAGGACAGAAGCCCTTGACCTTTGTTCCGGGCTCGACCGTCTTTGCCCACTCTTGGACCTGATGCTCCTCACCGTGGACATCGACAAAGATCATCTCCTTCTTCCCTTCGTCTGCTGTTTTCAGATCCTCGTAGGTTGAGGTGAGAATTTCGTCCGGGTCCATCACGCGAGCTTCCTCCTCGTAGGAGGCTATGTATCTGTAATCATTGGGGTTGTCTGGGTTCTTCGCTGGGAAGTACCAACCTCTGCTCGCGTCTTTACATGACGGGTCTGTCTTCAACCCAAGCCCGTCGCTCCTCGACATGGCCCATCGGATGATTCGGTCGTACTCCCTGCGGTCAACGTCTCGCAGCAATGGGATGATGACCCGAAACCGAGGGACTTCTGCAGTGTGATTCCACGTTGTGTGTACTGCATTGACCCAGTCACCCCAAACGGATTCGATGTCTCCCATGTCGGCGTTGCCGTCGTAGTCGAGCACCAGTGCGCTGATGTATTCAACGCTGGTTGTGTGGCGTGTCTTCCCGTCGATAAGTTTGATGGGGCTCCAGAGCGGAAGGTCTTTCTTCTTTGTGTGAGCCGGACCCCGGAAGGCTTTCCTCCATCCTAATTCACAGAAGATACTAAGGAACTCCGGCCATCCGACCGTGCGGGTATCAATAGGAGTTGTCTCGTAAAGGTTGGAGTAGATGGTGATAGTAAGTTTGACGCTCATCTCTCCCCCCTCATTTCCTGCATACCGTACAAGCAGAGGCATAGTGCATCCGCGAGCCCATCGTGGGGCTTGCGCTTGCGGCCAGGCATTAGGTCGAAGGTGGGGAACCTGCTTTGTGCTGCAAGGATCGAACGCCCCTTGCCCACACCAGGCACATCACGTAGTATCTTCTTGGCCCATGTCCGGGGGTGTACCGTAACCATGGGGAGCCCAACCGCTGCGATCACGCCGCGCCAAAGGCCAGACCCTAAGCCAATCGAGTACATGCTTACGGACCCTTGGCCGGGTCGTGCTCCCTGCTTTTCAATGCAGACAAGCGCAGGCCCCGGCTTTAGCGCCGACGCCTCCTGGATTACCCGAGCCATATTCGCATCGACGTACTCCCTCTTACTGCCCTTACCCACCTTGACTGTGCAGCGATCCTTCGTCAGGCACCACATCAGCACTTCGTACTCTTCGTTTATTACACACACTGCCCCGTCTTTGCCGGGATCAATTCCTATGACAATCACTTCTGCTCCTGTTGTTTGCCTATAACTTAGGCGTTATGTAGCTCTGCTTCAATGATCAGTTCGACAAGCTGATCCTTTTCGACCGGTGAAAGCTCCAAGGCGTCTCCGATTGCTCTCACCTGGGAAT
>JYMV01027227.1_pt1 | contig 10610 bp, 10 predicted proteins | sample 338911 | NCBI WGS metagenome assembly JYMV01 (sample SAMN03354496, study PRJNA234377) | hydrothermal vent metagenome | biome: Deep sea; feature: Hydrothermal plumes at the Eastern Lau Spreading Center, Western Pacific Ocean; material: Seawater | place: Tonga | collected 2009 | depth 2000 m m
GAAAAGGGAGTGCGGGCGATTAGTATTTCGTCGATACAGCCGGTGAAAGGGAAAGAACCGCCTGGTCCTCGGCCGATGCGAAACACCCCCCTCATTGGCTGGGGGTTGTCCACCCATCTTTCTCTCTTTTTCCAACACGCCATCAACGTACACCAGAACCTTACCACTTTTTTTCTCGTATGTTTGTGTCAGGTGGTGCCATTTCCCGTCCGCTACATTTGTAGTACTGACAACCGGACTCCACTTGCCGCCGGGCGAAAACCTGCCCACGAAAAAGCCGGTTCCCAACTGAACGTTGACAATATAATTGCGGTCGGCTCCACCCGTTGATCTACGCAACACATATTGATGTCCTGCCACTTTCATATTCCCCACCCAAGCTGCAATAGTAAAGAGAGGCAAACTGAAGGCGGCCTGATTTTTCTGGTCCACATCGACCCAGGTAGCACCGTCAAGTTGAATAGCCTGGCCGTATTTACCCTCGGTCCATTTGGGCTTGCCGATAATTTCAGCGTTATATTCATTGGCAGATGAATCAACGACGGCATTCTTAGTGTCATTGTCAAACAGATAGATGACCACGATGGACTTGGGATCAATTTCTGCCTTACTTCCACGGATAATAGTCAGTAGGCAGAATCCTCCAAATACCCAAACGTTAGCCAATCAATTTTGGCAATAATTGAAATTTGTCGATTCCCATGACTAATTTCGGGAACTAACTGCTAATACTTTTATCGCTTTTTCATCTTCATTTCAACAAACATCTTGATTTTTCATGGTTGCCTAACTGTGCTGTTACCAGCGGCTTCTACACCCTTGATTTGACCGTTCGCCATCGCTGAAAATCCGGGGGTTCCCATAGGTCTGGTCCTCGATACAGATTGACAGGCTCATGATCTTGGGCTTCCAACTCAAGGTACAGGTGTTGAACTCTATACCCTTAGGCGAATTCGAGCATCAAGGGACTAGCTTAGACATTCTATCACGTTGCCGTATCAGGGTAAAGCGGTGGGGTCGCTGGCAGGGATTGGTTCTGGCGAATTGTGCAGGTACCTTCGGAATGGTGAGATGTAATGCGGCATTAAGCTGTTTAGGAAGCTGATCTTTTGCGCTGGAAGATTATCCGACGCTTTGTATGTACCGCCGTCCCATAAATACTCTGTACTATTAATCCCCACTTAAGGGCAAATTCCCATTCATTCTCAGTTGGTAATCTTTCGCCCAACCATTTAGCGTAAGCAGTTGGCCCATGCCAGCTACCCCCTGATGTTAGGAGGCTTGGCTTATAACCAATTTTTAATATACACGCTCTAGTACTTCTATCAAACTTAATATCAATGAGTAAATTCTTACTCACTCCTATTCGAACTTGGCAAAGTCCAGATTTTGCTTTAAGGTTTCACTATTAGGTAACAGCTTAAGACCCTCCTCGAACCTTGTGACTGAAGCTTCGACCTTGTCTGCATCAAGAAGACGTAGAGCCGTTTCGTTGTAGTAGGCTTCGATTAACTGAGTGAACGTTCTTTTGTCCCGTTTGGATCTCTTTCGCCCATCGACCAAAATCTGAATCGATTCTTTGAATTGACCTTTGTCGTAAGCTAACTGTGCCCACTGTAGCATGACTACGTCCCAATTGTTGTTTAAGGACTTGGAATCTGGGTCTAAATCAAGCCCTCGCTCAATGATAGCTCTGGCTTGGCTATATTTTTTAGCCCGTAACAGTTTAAATTGTTCAGCATTGAAACAAGCTTAGGCACGATCATGGATTGATGTAAGGCGAGTTCATCCGTTTGGCGTGCCCGGTCCAACAGATCAATGCCCTCCTGAGCCTTGCCCTGTACCTTTAAAGTTTCAGCATACTTAACAAATCTATAAGCGAACAGTTCACACAGTTTTTTGTTGTTGGGATATTTGGTGATGGCGTTCAGGAAGTGCTTTTCAGTGGACGCAATAGGCGAGATTTTGGCCTGATCTGCCACCAAATTGACTGCCAACATTTCAAAGGCTTTTTCAGAAGGAAACTGATCGGTCATGCGTTGGATAAGAGCGAAAGGTGACTCAAAGTCACCCGCTTTGGATAACAGATAAAACTGATCGAGAGAAGCTACTTTTAAGTTTTGCCGAAGGAATTGATCCTCAGGAAAATAGGTCAGCCCTTCCTCTGCGGTCGCGATAGCCCTGCGCGTAATTCTTATTTTGTACCAATGTCTGTGTCCAATGAATATAAATGCTGTACTGCAACGCATTAATCTTCTTTATTTTTGGGAAAACCTCTGCAAATCGAGCTAAAGCGTAAAGTGCATCTGGCGACTGCTTCTCTTTTTCCAGTGCCACAACATAGTTGTTAACGGCATTTTCCCAAGTGTTGACAGTAAAAGGCAAGTCACCTATCAATAGGTAAGCTCGATAAAGTGCCGCTGTGGCTTCTTTTAGCTCACTTTCTTTGGTTAACTGATCATATCGGTTAGAAAAAATTAGGGCCAACATTTGTCGATCACCGACTTCCTTCCGCTGACGGTAATTTTTGGAGCCAACATAAGCGAAGCCTGTTAGTTGACCAAACTGATCCAAAATGCCCGTTTTGCTCGACGGGTCGAAACCGGAACTGACGGTTGTTTCGATGTTGGACTTGGCTGTCTCGGATAGCTATCCTTTCGCCTGTATCATCCTCACCACTTATCACAAAGCATCCGCAAAAATGCGATCGAATTCCTCGAGCGCGATGCCACCGTAATATTTGGCCATCGCCTGATAGGCATCTCGCCGATAGCCCCAATCCTGTGAACGAGGCACCTGTTCGAGCCAGTCGCACAGGTGCATGAAGCCAAGATCATCAAAGTCCTGTGATTCCATCTGGTATACCTCACCGGTCTCTCGATTGATCACGCGTCGATCTGGTTTACCTCCGATAAAAATCGAGTCAAAATCTTCACGCTCCATGAAGCAATTCAGGAAAGCAATCCATTCAGCTCGCTCCCCAATGAGTTCTTTGACTTGGTCTCTCTGTTCGGTTGAAAAGCAAAACCTCTGGAACTCCTGAGTCCCGTAGATCGAATGAAACAAACCAGCACGACAAATGTCCTGGTCGGCGCCCCACCGCTTCAGGTCGTTAAACACGCTGATCAGATGCGCCATGAAGGGTTTACCTGAATGCGGAATATCGTCAGTTCCCAGATCTTTGAGAAATTGCACCATCTCCTGGTATTTTGGGTCATCCATTGCGTGAAATCCTCCTGCCTTTTATGGTGCTACGATGTTTGTTTACCTTGCACGGTGTAAACACAGCTAGAATCCTAATTCACAATTCGTACTTTACTGTTTATTACTATTCTATCACGATTGCCGTATTGAGGTAAAGCGATGGGGTCGAGTACTTGGGACGACGATTTGGCTGGAAATTAACCCATCTATCTCAAGCTACACCCTTCTAGATAGTGGGATATAATATGGTGCTACGCTGTTTTGGAAGCTGTTCTTTTGCGCTGGAAAATTATCCGACGTATTGTATGTACCGTCGTATTGTATGTACCGTCGTAAGGCTAGCCCCTATATGGGGCATTGAACTCAGCGGGTTTATTGAGGTTATATGTGAACTCTAACTAACCCTGGCCGCTACCAGTATGATAGCATCATCTGCTATGTAGTTCATCACATTATCATGATTACCACATCGGGATATGAACACTATGAGCTGGAAAGTCGTCGAGCACATGACCATATATCGCGAATCCGGTATGTATGCCCTGAGCCCCACTGTGACACGTATGCCCTCCGGTAATCTGCTGGCAACCTTTCAAAGGGCACCACACTTGGGTTATCCCCACCACGAGGTTACTTCGGCATGATGCGAGTGTCCAGAGATATAGGCGAGACATGGGAGTACGGAGGTCGGCTCGCGGAGGACCCTCAGTTCGTCGGCCGTTTCCTAGCGTTAGTTTACTCCGACGACGACGGTGAGACATGGTCCTCATGGCGACTGACCACGATTCATGGTAGCCCTGGTCACATGCTTGGGCTAAGGGACGGCCGCATCTTTCTAACAGTAGTCACCCGTTGGGAGGGGCAGCGAGGCTGTGTTGCTAGAGTCCTGAACCCAGAGGGTACTGATCTGGATACCACACCTGAATTGGTGATAAGGGACGACGCACTCAGCCCGGACTGCGGCTATCCATGGTCAGTGGAACTCAACGATGGACGGGTTCTGGTCGTCTACTGGCATCATTATACCGATGATCACAGAGGTATTGAAGGTGCTATAGTTGAAGAGGTTTAAAAATGTATCCACTCGAAGTTCGGGTTTGGACCGCCGTAAGGCAAGATCTCACTGCGTCACGTAAAAATGTCTTTGAGAAGTCCTCTGGCGCTTCCCACCACAATCTCCAGACTTCCGGGGGCCAGCTTGGCCCAATAAGTAACGTCTTTGTTGGCCTCGTGCCCACCCCGGACGTAGGCACCTCGAGTTGGTAAATAGCCAACGTAGTGACTGGTGAGATGCGCAACAAAGATATATGGTGACTCAGAGTTCGTTTTGATTTCAAGTTGTCCTTCGACAAAGGGTTCTCCGGGCAATCCAACAATTGCCAGATCTCCCACCCGGAAGACTTGGATCTCATACAGAAAGTCTGGCTCCCGTCCTCGGCAGAGTTCTACGCTTCTCGTCGATGCAGCTCTGAACCAGCGTGGATCCACTTCTCCGGTCTCTTCACGAGGGGGATATGGGTTTTTCTTGAGGATCTCTTCGACCTCCCTCAGTCGTGCTGAAGGAATGTCGCGGTATGGAAGCGCAACATTCTCGAGCCTCCAATCCAACATGGCAGAATTTGTGAATGTCATGTTGCCGACAATCCTTTCGCTCATCTCTGCGAGTTTGTGTCCCATCCGCCGATGGTCTGGTCTAAAATCCGGGTCAAAAGGGTGCCACGGATTGATGTTGCCACAACAACCGTTTATTACAAGAGGAACTGTATCCTTGCCATATATTCTCTGTATTTCCTGTGTCCAAGCTCCAGGCCAATCTGAGGATACCATTCGGTATGTCTCAGCATGTCCAAACACATTCACGGGGTGACAAGTGTAATGTAGGAGGAAAGCCAACGGTTTCATATCCATGTCTTGCACACAAAACACACCGACCTCTGGATCAATTGGCCCTTCGAGATAACAGAGCTCTCTAATTCCAAACGGTTGATTCTCTCGTCCGTGCGGTTTAGGCATAGTGATCGTCCCGTTCCGGAGCACACCACGTCGGTTGAAGGCTAGATCTCCCAAAATGCCACGTCCCAAACCGATGCGAACGGGTTGCAGATTTCCCCAAGCCTCGATGGCTGCAAGCACTGCTGCCTCGGTCGCGAAGTCGGCGTAAGCACTCTCGGCACCGCGCAAGTATTCGCTATCAGGCGTGGTTTCTAGGGGAAAATCCGGGTCCAGCATGAAATAACCAATGCTTGGAGCGGAGTGGGTTTGGGTGGCATGTACCATGATGGCTTCCAATGCCACACCGGTTTTTGCGGATATACAGGAACGGATTTTGTTTGTGTAATCACCCGTCACGATAGTGACGTCTAGCGTTACTATACACGTGCGTTGGCCACCTGACTCAAAAACGATCGCTTTGGCAAATAGAGGATCGAGGACGGATTGGGCTGGACGATGCTCCCCGCAACCGCTTCCTGAAAGATGCGTTCCTACTAATGGAGTGATGTCCACAAGAGCAGCTCCAGCCCGCAGGTATTCTTTGTTTGTTTTACTCATAACCAACTCCTTCAACTATGTGAGGAATCAGAACAGATCTTCGGTTCGGGCAAGCGGAAAGTCGCCTTTCCACTGCATTAAACTGCTCCATATGGGCAAACCTTGCGCCTTTATCGGCGGTCCCTATAGCTTTGGTTTAACCGTTTGCCTTCGCTGAAAAGGCGGGGGTACCCTAGGTTGGGTCCCCTCTACAAACTGACCGACCAAATATTCTAATTATTGAGATATTTCTTGCCTGTAGGCAACCTTAAGCTTTGCCCAAGTCGAAGAAATAAGATTTGCTTTCTCAACAGAAAGAAGATCAGTTACCAATAGATTATCAAAAAATACTCCCTGCTGAGAAGAGATTGTGAAACCGATATAACCAGGTTCCTGGTATCGATTATCTTTCCCAAACAAGCTTTTTTTACCATCAACTTCGACTGAAAAAGTATTTCCTCTAACCTCCAATTTCCAATGGGTTAAAGTTCCAGGCGTATAAGACTTACCTTTTTCAGTTTTTATAGTCTCATAAAAAGGCAATTTTTCTCCCTTCCCCCTTCCTAGTCTAACTTCTAATTTTCGCCACGGACCACTTTCACCACCGTCTAAGTTGAATTGAAGAGTTATGAAGCGGTAATGTTCCGTCAAATCTTTAAAACGCCAAACAATCCCCATACTATCATTATCTTTGGTTAAGGCATCTGCTTCTAGAATGAAGTCGGACCATTTTAGCTTGGAGTAAATAATAATCGAGCCAATAGGAATAGTATCTGTAGGATCTCCCCACAGGTTAGCCCCCTGATAAAGGCCAACGCCTTCTATCCCTTCTTTTTTAAGACTCCAATCTGAGGGACCCTTCCAAGATAAATTTTTATCCAATTCGTCGAAAATCAGCCAATCGTCTATTTTTGCATTTTCGAAATTCTCAATCAAAACATTTGCTGCATTCGAATTCTCTAAAAATTGAAGTTTACTATTAGGAAACAAAATAGAATTAGAAGAAACTCTTTCATTATATGTGTCTATGTTATTGGATGTTTTTGAGAAACTACAAAAACAAGGCCTGAGAAAGCGAAATATGTGGAGTTGAGTTAGCATAAGAAACAGCATCGCCAATCGCGTAGTTATAGCCATCGGCATGCTGAATTACCTAGCAGTGACTTGTTACCCGATTTGCACCATTTCAGATTTAGTCCTGATACTAAAAGCCCCACTGGCACGAACCGATGCCAACCAACCGATATGCGTACCTTGATATTTCCTTCTGGATACCGCAGCTTTAACCATGTTACCTATTTGAAATCCATGTAATCGTTTGACTATCTTTGTTAAGCCCTTGCTTAAGGCTCAGGTTATCAGATAATAGAATTTACATAGGCATTCTATCACGATTGCGGTTTCGGGGTAAAGCGGTGGGGTCGCTGTCAGTAATCGGGGTTAACGAATCGTGCGGATGAGTCTGATCGTAGTTTCTTACGCTGTATGCGATGTGATCATATCCTTAAAGGTGAGGATTGTAAACAGGGTGGTGCCTAAGTTTTGGTCAAATCTAAGTGTTTCCTCCTACCCAAATTAATAACCAGCCACTCTCCGATCGGCTTATAGTGCTATTCACCCTGATTTCACCTTGACTTTACAGTCTTTCGTGTTAAGATAAGCAGGACTTGTTTACGAAGAGAATGAGTAAATGACCTATCAACTTTTCCATTCCTACCAATTTACCGAAACCGAATGTCAGCGGATGGATTTGGATGGGCACCTAGTTTACCCGGGTCTGTTAACCAAAGATGTCCAGAGACATTTGACAGAGGCTTTAGCCCATATTCACTCTCTAGAAAGTGTTGCTGGCCATGAACCTAACCGATTTGCCGCCGAGTACAATGCGTATTTGGAAGATCTGATCACTCATCCGCAGATGTTGGAACTGGTAAATCAGGTGCTCGGTAAGGAAATTCGTTATGACCACTGTGTTACCCTCAACCGTCTAGGCGGTAATGGTGGATCGCACTGGCACAGCCATGGGTATGCTGAAGATGATCCCCGTTTAGGCTTTATCCGCATCTTCTTTTATGTCAACGGCTTCGAGATCAATGATGGTGGGTTGACTGTTGTTCCTGGTAGCCACCTATTTCGGGACAAGAAGATCCACGCCAAGTCAGATGCCGAACTCGAAGCGGGTTGGATGATGGGCAAGCAGCATCCAATCACGGGGCAGTCATTGAAAATCGAGCATCTTTCTGTGCCGGCAGGGACAGTAATTCTGATGTGGACACACGCTGCACATGGCGTGTCGGCCCGCCAATCGGATAGTGATACTCGGTGGACAGTGGTGTATGCTTATCGGAATCCAGGCAAACCATCCGGGGCACGTTGGATCAGTCAAAAATATGAAGGCCAAAAACGATCTGCCCCCAACAGCCCCCTCAAAGACCTAATCAGCCTATATTAAACCCACTGACATTATAGTGCTGTATTATGCTGTTTTGGCATCTGTTCTTTGCGCTGGAAAATTATCTGACGCTTTGTATGTACCGCCGTAGCAATTAGTTACTTGGTAAGTGGGTCCACATTTGAATCATAAAAAAGGTGCCTACTAGTTTAAGGGACAAATAGGAACCTCAAAATCGCAATTTAAAGGAGTGATTCTTCGTATTTCGCGAGAATAGAAAAAAGGCTTCAGTCTACCAAACTATTGGTAACGGCAGCAATGAACTTAGGATGGTATTCCTGAAAGTCCTTTCCTGCTGTTAGACGCGTCATCGTGATCACCAGATCCTTCTCCAAATCGACTCTTAACGTACATGAAGAGGCGGATCCACGACCGATTGTTTGTGAACTAAGTCCATTTTCTTCAAACCTTGTAAAACCGATACCCCACGTAACATCTGTATCTGGCTCGAGGAGTTTGTCCAATTTTTGTGGTAGCATCTGCTGGAATGTATCTTGACCAAAGAAGTGGAGATCTCCGTAGGCTCCATGATTAGCCAGCATTTGTCCAACGCGTGCCAGATCGAAGGCGTTTGACCACGTCATGGCAGAGCCATCGATCGATTCAATCGATTCGCAACCTAGCGGGGCGAACAGACATTTCTGGTATAAATGAGGAAGTGTCAAACCTGTCAATTGTTCCAGCGCTTTCAGTCCAATGCCAATACTTGTGCCGTTATATCGGTGTTGTTTCCCAATGCCTAAATATGGGTAAGCCTCACCGTATGCATGCTCAAGGTCGTTCCACGTATCGGTAAAGTGACCATCCATATCAGCAGTGTGCGTAAAGAGGTGATGAAAAGTGACAGGTGTTTCAGCACCTTTGTCATCAAACTCGGGTAGTATTTTTCCCACTGGATCGTCCAGGCTGATGATCCCTGATCTATAAACATCATCAGCAGGCAACCTGATAATGCCTTGGTAATTGAAAAGACGAGATGTTTGGTATCTACTGTGATTGGTTGGCCATTTCTGAAGCCATAGCCTTGGTTAAAAAAAACAATACTGCGCCTCGCAATACAGACGTTGAATGGCTGATCCGAATCGTTTGCCCACTCCTCAAGAATGCCATTGATTTTTTCCACGGTTCTAGGTTTCATCCCCGCCTCTTCCTCAGTACCTTCTCGCAAAACGGGTGCATTCAACCCGTTAATGGACAATGGGGCTGCAGTAAGCTCAGCAAATCGCTCTGCATTACCATTGAGTTTTCGTTTTAGCCTTAACCACCACTGTCTGTCCTTAGTGATAGCACTTTCTAATTGTGACACGGCCTCCTGCTGTGGACTCATTTCGCTCACACCCGCTAGCAGGATTGCAAAATCGTGAGACCTTTGGATATCGCGTTCAATAGCGAATCCAACGTAGTCGTTTACACTTTGTCGCTGATTGTGCCATATCAATTCTTCTACTCCTATGGCAGAAGGGAACATGAGTTCACCATCAAGTGGGTTGTTGAAAGAAAGCATCATACGATGTTTGGTTTTGTAGAGTGTTCGAAAGCGAACGTACTCATGTCCATCTTCGGCCGTGATTTTCACCACAGCACCGTAGCGTCCTGAGTCGGTTGGCTTTTCGACGACCCCATATTCCTTAGTGTAAAAAGTAACATCGATTTTGTAGTCACCAAGCAACTGTCGGGCCTCTTTTGGATTTAGGAAGTCGCATTTTGGAAATTCATCAAATTCTATGCCCTTGCCACTTGGGGGAAAACACTAGGCTAAAATACGAACTCCGCATTCAATAACGGTTTTGCTCGCTCGGCTGCAGAATTAAATCTGGTTTTCTTTTTGGTGTTATTTTTCGGATTACGCTTTTCCTTGTTATATGTCTCGTCGGTCTGAGTGATCAAGCTGAGAGAAACAAAAAAGGTGGGTATCATAAAATCCTTTTCCTTATAAGGTTGATTGGATAACATTGAAATTATAGCACTCTAAGATACCAGAGGATTCAAAATTTATGCCCTGTTTTGTCGCACAAGGATTGTGCAATTATATGGTGAATAAGCTTTTACTAAAGGCAAACTACAATGAGTGCTTTATCTGATTCCCAACTAGCTATTGAAGGAATTTAAAGGATTCCTGCTAGATGCTGCGTGTTCTCTGCTTGAATGGTATATGTTTTCTGACATTAATCCCATATGGAGGATCAGGCGGGTACACAATAACAACAGACAAGTCAATTACCTCGATACGAAATTAACATGGTTCACAATCTCAACATCAATGTCTAAGACAACTGTTCTGTCTGGGAGAATAGCAAAATTACTCTCCTAACCGAGTTGCTCACTGGGAGCTGGGACTACATTATAATCCCCCATGTAATCTTCGCCTTTTAACATCAGTACCTTAATTTGGGCACGGTTGCCGACCTCAACGAATGGAACTGTC